>ENA-UESU01002246-UESU01002246.1-human-gut-metagenome-genome-assembly--contig:-NODE-2246-length-12586-cov-4.661923_pt1 | contig 12586 bp, 10 predicted proteins | sample MGYA00243007_ERZ508008 | MGnify/ENA primary metagenome ERZ508008 (study PRJEB26167, sample SAMN06115399) | human gut metagenome | host: Homo sapiens | place: China:Henan | collected 2016-06-23...
TTCTTCCTGAATGAACTTTCGTACAAGGAAGTGGAAGAACGCACGGGTTTTTCTTCGAAAATGGTAAAGAGTTTTATACAGAATGGTAAACGGAATTTGAAATTGTGTTTGCAACGTAAAGGAATAACATCAAATGAAACGGATTGACGACATAAAAGAATACCTGCATGGCAACCGGAAGGGAAAGGCTGCTAACCATATGGAGCGGGAGGCGTTGTCCGATCCGTTCTTGTACGAGGCGTTGGAAGGGTTGACTTCAACTCCCGGAGACCCGATTGATGGCTTGATTCGTTTGGAACGCCAGTTAAACGAACGAGCCCGTTCTTCTCGTAAACAGAAGCGGGTATGGATGTATGTTGCGGCCTCGTTAGCAGTTTTATTGGCTTGCGGGACATGGTGGTTTACCCGGCAGGAGAAAACTTTTGATGTCCCCGTGATGACGGTTGCCCAATTATCAGATTCGGTGAAGACTAAAGAGAAAGAGAGACTGACACTTGAAAGTGAAAAAGCAATAGATTTGTCCGATAAAACGGATTCTTTAACGGTACGTTCAAACGATAAAAGACAGTTGCCACACCCGGCTGACAAAGTGGTAAGAAGAAAGGATTCTGTACGGGAGATGGTGATGGAAGAGCTTGCTGATCAGGAAATTTCTTTGGCAAGTGTTCAAATGGAAGATACTTCCCGACTGACAACCCAGAAAATGAAAGTAATCAACAATCACGTGTCGGGTACGATAACGGATGGAAAGGGCAATCCTTTACCGGGAGTGACTGTAATTCTTTCCGGTTCCACGATAGGGGGTGTTTCAGATGGTAACGGGCACTTTAGTTTGGAACTTCCTGCATCAGAGGGGGTACTTGCTTTTTCTTTTGTCGGGATGAAATCTCGGAATGTTTTGGTTAAGGCGGGGGATAAATTGCAAGTGAAGATGGAAGAAGATACGGAAGGTATGGATGAGGTTGTTGTTACCGGTTATGGTGTTGCCAAAAAACGGGAGGTCGAAATGTCTAATGTGAAAATACGGGGGACTTCTACTGTTTCCGGTCAACCCAATGTCCTGCTTGATACACTGGTATCTAAAGATGATATTTCCCATTTCAATCAATATATGGAAAAAGCTTTGCGTTATCCGAAGGCAGACTTGGATTCAAATAAAATGGGGACGGTTACACTCTCGTTTGAATTGAATCGGAAAAAAGTCCCTAGCCGGATCCGAATAGAAGATGGGTTTTCGAAGGAGAGCAATAAAGAAGTTATCCGATTGCTGGCCGAGGGACCTAAATGGGAAAACACGCCATCCGGTAGGCGAATACAAGTCCATATCCATTTTACGATCGGAAAGAATGGCGAATCTCATAAAGCCATCTTGATCGTGTTGCCTTCCGGGGTTAAACGAAAACCCTAAAAGAGAAGGTGAATATCTTCTTCTATCTTGCGAATGGCAGGATAAGCCCCGAAATGTAAATTCTTTTTTAGTTGATCGTCAATACTATTTCGATAACCGAAAAGGTTGATATGGGGCGGTTGTTGTGAACCGGAATACGAATCTTTCGCGATCCGTAGTACTTTTTTACAAACTTCCCGGTTCAACATATAAACCATATCGTAAATATTATGCCCCCGGATAAAAAGATACGTGGTGTCTGGGGTTAGTCCCATTTTTTGGTACTTTTCTTCTAGTATAGAAAGGTTCGCTTTAGGATAATTCTTCCGGAGTTGGGCAAGTTTTTGTTCGATCCGTCCTTTCAACTTGTTTAACTCGTGGCGTCCGTTTTGGCGGATGTCCGGTCGACGTTGCCATTGAAATGAAATCAGTTCGTTGAAATCAGCGATCGAGAACCGTTTGGGATCTGCCACCAAGAAATAAAGATGCCACAGGAATAATTTGTACACGATATTCGAATACTCTTTCAGAAATTGATGGAAGTCGAACACGTTGTTAGGCAGGGCTGTGATCCGGTAGCATAGTTCGTTCAAACCTTTGTCATAGCAATGATGGTTTTCGAAAGAGTAGGTATAGGTCTGGAAAATGTAATGCTTGACATCGATCCCTTGTTCTTGCAGCAAATAGCGATAGTCACTGTCAATACAGATAAAAAACTTCGGATTTAGATATTTGACATATTTCAGACATTGCGTCACGCCTCTGGTTTCATGGCCCCGTTCGTTTCGGGAACCCGCGATAAAATGAAACCGATCATTCGGGCGAAAATGTTTGAAAATATTACTCCAGAAAACAATATCGTCTTTATCTTCCACGTGAATAGCTGCCCGACAACGTAAGAGCTGGGCGTCCATCATAAAACGTTTGGCTGCATGGTAATAATATTTTTCTTTGGATACGGGAGGACGATACATAAAAGATAAGAATTAAAAGCTAAAAACTAAAAGGCAAATAGATGCCTAAAATTAATAAGGTTATTGAATTAACAAGTCTTCGATAAATACCAACTTGTCGCCCCAGCCGTCGCCGAATAAACTCGGGGAGTGGGTAGAGGTGATGATCTGGCAATGTGGATTCAGTTTTTGAATTTCTTCAAAAAGACGGTACTGCCACTCGATATGTAACGAAATTTCCGGTTCATCCATGAGCAGGATATAGGGTTGCTCGTCCATCAAGAACACGCGGAGCAGGATAATCAATAACTGTTTCTCCCCCGATGATAACTTGTAGAGATGTATAATTTCATTCCCATCCCGAAAAACCACTTGATTGGTCATCGGGTCAATTTCGATGGTTTTTCCTGTTCCGGCAAACAGATGGTTCACCGTGTCATAGAATTTACGAATCCTGCGGTTAATCTTTTCCGCCTGATCCGGGAAGTTCGTGGCCCGAAGACGATAATCAGAAAACGAGTTGTTATTTTCGCCCACGCTGTACACGATTTCCTTCAATTCGCTAAGCAGGGGACTATCTTCTTTACCCATTTTCCGACGGTCGCGAATAGGTACATCAAATGTACTGATCTTTAAGTAGTTTACTCCGGCTAATTTTTGTTTTACAGATGCTAGGGTACTATCTTTCCGGAAGCTGATCAACGTGTCGTCAATCGTGACCTCTGCTTCGATATTATATAATTTCAAGCGTTTAATATCTGCCGAAAGTAAGGCATCAATAATGTTGAAGAACGTGGTTTTCCCGCTACCGTTAATACCGGTCAGAATATTCACGTCGGGATTGAGATTCTCCCACCGGAAATTATATTTTCCCCATATATTGCGGATCTCTATTTTCTGAATCTTGTTCGCTTTCATAATGCTACACTTTGATGGTAAAGTTTATCCGTTATTTGACAAAGATAATGTTTGCAGGCTGAAATCTCTTCAAATTCTTATTTTTTTATATAGAGGATTTGCTAAAGCTAAATATGGGAAGTTCTTTAGAAGTGTGTATGTATAATGATTTCAGAGACCGGAAGCTGTCTCTGAAATCATTTGTAATTCTATCTTAATTTATTTATGGGTCGGGAATCTATACCAATTAGGATTTTCTACACCCTTACTTTTTGCCCATTTGCTGAACTCCGGGTAGAACTTGTCAATTTTTACACTTTCGTCCGGTATTTGGTAATCCGTGATAGGAAGATCTATTGCGAAGGGATAATTATCTTCGGCGACATAGTAATTGGGGCCGATAGGATTTCCTCCTTTATCCAATGAGCTTTTATCATTATTACGTCCGAAGAATGATAAATTGGCAAACGGGGTCGGGGGATAGTTCGTGAGATGGATTTCCCGACGAGCCTCTTTGCTTGTTGCGTTAAAACCTTTGGTGTTGACACAGATGAATGGGTTGTAGAGTTTTTTCCTTGAGATTTCATGTATCGTTTTGTTCCCCTTCAATTCGAGGACAACAGTTATCGGACCATTTTTAACGGCTTGCTGGATATCATCGAACAACATGAATGTCGGTAGCTCCTGGTTAACTTCCATACCACTATTCTGAATGGCTGTTGATGATGCGTTATCGATCTTGACATTGCTGATATTATTTTTGTCCATATCTAGCTGGTAGCCAAAAGCACTTTTTAAAACCCCTCCGGAATGGATCGGAGTAAATATGTCTTTGATCCCCGTGATTTTATTATCTTTATCGGTAGTGAAAACCGTATGGTACGTAAGGACAACGTCATTCATGTCATAATCTCCTTGGCTGGGCCATAAATCTTCAAATACCAATGTACCTTCTAGCGGGTCGCTTTCAAGGGGAGGGTATTCTTCATCCGGGTCGGTTGTTGGTTTGTTCTGGTCATAAATGGCTTCTTCTGGTGTGGAGTTCAGGTAAAATAGAACATCCCTGTAGTCATTGTCACCACCATCTTCGAAGCCGTTTACCGTGGTTTTGCTTTTTTCGTCATACAGGCTTATGCAAACGCTTTTGCCATCATAATTGAATTCATTATTGGAGTACCTGATTCCGTGCCTAGGACTCATGAGATTGACTTTGTTGCCGCCGGATGATCCGACTTCAAATGCGTCGGGTAACATAAACCATCCGATGGTGGTTCCTGCCGGGAATATATCGCTCTCTTTTCCGTTTTTGTCAAAATATTTAAGTTGTATCTGGTAGCCGGGATATAACGGGGGCATATAATTGTCTGTGATTCCTGCATCCCATCCCCAGGTAGAACAATTTGGGAAAGCGACATATTTAGGTTGGAATTCTAATTCTTCCCCGCTTGGAGGATTTTTTGTATTGTAATAATAGTAGCCGATAACATTCCGGTAAGCGGCAGCTTCTCCTAGAAATGTCAGTTTGATTCTTGCATCTTTCACGATATTTGTGTTGATGACTTTTGTTGATACGGCCAGGTGTGAATTATCCTGAGCTACTAAAATGTTGTTTAGGCGATTTACTAGCCCTTCAGGGATGACAGCAGGCATCGGGTACAGTTCTCCATTGTGTATTTCACCTAGAATATAATCTGGTAATCCATTAGTATTATATCCCCCGAGAAATTGGATATTGTACGGGTTGTTTGCCGAGTTCACTCTGGACAAACTTTTGTTTGCGGCTATGGATTGAGAGGTGGATTGTGATGTGGACGAACGAAGGTGATCTTTATAATCCTCTAAATTGAATTTAATATCCGAGTTGTCAACTTCTATTTCCACGCTGGTCGGTAAAATATAATTTCCCGAGTAAAGATAGATTTTAGTGCAGGCTGTCGGGAGATTTACAATACCGGAATATTTGCAAGCATTGTCCGTGTAAGCTTTTAAAATGGACTTTACATTTTCTTTTTTCTTAGCTTTTCCATTTTCTATGACAATGGGATCTTCGGTAAACACCTCGAATACGGCTTTGTTACCTTTCATGCCGTAATCAATGTCCAGTTTTTTATCAACCGTGGTAGCAAAATCAAAAACATCTTCTGCCGGTTCATTTTTGTTTGGAGCGTAAACATCCTTTTTGCAGGCTGAAAACAATACAATGCACATTATCCATCCTAGTAGCAACGTGCATACATACTTGTAATTATTCATTGTTCTTCATATTTTTCACAAAAATACGGAAATTTTATTTGTAAATATTTCAATATAGTGTGCTATTAGTTTCCTTATGGAATGAATGATGGAAGAATTGTCGGGCAATATAATATTTGTGCTCCATCCCATGAATTTCTTTTGGAATTTGTATTTTTGTGGCGTTTTCTGAAAGGTTATAAATAGATAAATAAATACAGTATGCAAGGACTTTATGCGATATTATTATTGATCGTTTCAAACGTGTTCATGACTTTTGCCTGGTATGGCCATTTGAAATTACAAGAAATGAAATGGATTGACAACTGGCCTCTCTTCGGGGTAATCCTGTTTTCGTGGAGTATCGCTTTATTCGAATATTGTGCCCAGGTTCCGGCTAATCGCTTGGGATTCATTGGAAACGGGGGACCTTTTTCCCTGATGCAGTTAAAGGTGGTTCAGGAAGTGATTACGTTAACCATCTTCATTATTTTCTCCATGCTTTTCTTCAAAGGCGTAACTTTTCAATGGAATCACTTGGCTGCTTGTGTTTGTTTGGTGCTGGCTGTTTACTTTGTATTTATGAAATAATTGTGGTGGAGTCTGTTTTTGTAGGCTTGGTACCTAGCGGGGTAAATAATTATTGACAATTTGTGTAACCTGAAATCATCACTTAACGTTATTTATTAAAAAAGTTGGTGTTATGTTTTCAGTGGAACTTCGTTATCGGGCGAGAAAAATTTATAGGTCTGTAAAACAGATTGTCGAGCTGGTAAGTAATGTGTTGTTATTTCTGGCCTCTTTTCTTGCGATTATTTTAGTCATTTATCGCTTCGGCTTTGATATGCCGGCTGATTATTCTCATGAGATATATTACACCTATCGGGCTATCATACGCCTTTTCGTGGTTCTTGGTTTGTTGCGGTTTTTGTTTAATTTCAGGCTACTACGAGCGGAAAAAGGATTCTGGATAGAAGTGTTGGTATTACTTTTTCTGTTTGCCTTGACCTTGTTTTCCAAACATTTTGACCGACCGGATTTCGAGGCAACCAATCCCTTCCTTTTCAAAGTCGAACGGATTCTGACGTATGGCGTGGTATTACTATTGAGTATCATACAACTTTCGAAACAGCTATTTGTTGTCCTACGAAGTCGGGTAAAAGCGGAAGTTCTTTTTGCCGCGAGTTTTTTGTTCATCATCTTGTTCGGGGCAGTCTTACTGAGATTACCTAATGCCACGTACGAGGGGATTAGCTTCACGGATGCCTTGTTTACCTCGACAAGTGCCGTGTGCGTGACCGGGTTGACTGTCGTTGATACCGGAACCACCTTCACGTTGACCGGGCAGGTCGTGCTACTCATGTTGATTCAGGTCGGGGGAATCGGAGTGATGACTTTTACCAGCTTTTTTGCCATGTCATTTTTGAGCGGGACTTCTTTTCATGATCAGTTCATGATGAAAAATCTGTTGAATGAGGCCTCTTTGAGCGATATTTTCCGGACGGTCGTGTACATCATCCTAACTACGTTTATCATTGAGGGGATAGGTGTTTACCTTGTCTATGTGCAAGTACAAGATGTGGTGGGAATTGACAATAAACTCTTTTTTGCCCTGTTTCATGGCGTTTCGGCTTTCTGTAATGCGGGATTCTCCACGTTGCCGGGTAATCTCTATGATCCTTTGATCAGGCATTTGTATGGCTTGCAGGTTATTCTGGCTTTTTTGATTATATTTGGTGGTATCGGATTCCCGATCTTGTTCAATTACGGGCGGCTCCTGCATTACGGTATTCGGAATAAGATCAAATGCTTGTTGGGAATGAATTACAAGGTGGTTTACGAACCCCGTATCGTGAGTACGACAACGCGTATCGTGCTACCGACCACTTTAATCTTACTTGTTGTGGGTACGGCCTTGTTCTGGATATTTGAAAATCATAACGTGTTGGATGGAATGTCATTTACGGGAAAATTTGCCACTTCTTTTATGGCAGCCGTCACCCCTCGTACAGCAGGTTTTAACAACGTGAATATGCCCATGCTGCACGTTCCGACAATCCTTCTCACGATTGCCTTAATGTGGATTGGTGCGGCTCCGATGTCCACGGGAGGTGGTATCAAGGTGACTACCTTCGTGATTGCCTTAAAAAATATATGGGCGAATCTCCTGGGGAACGATCGGGTTGTCATCGCGCATCGTCAATTAACTCGGGAGAACGTGAACCGGGCACATTCAATCATCATGCTTTCTATCCTGTGGATCATTCCGGCTGTTTTTGTTATCGTGGTTTTAGAACCGAAGGCAACCTTGACTCAGGCTGTTTTTGAGATTGTTTCAGCTTTGGGAACGGTGGGATTGACTTTGGATTTGACACCCCATTTATGCGTGGCAAGTAAAATGGTCGTTGCTCTCACTATGTTTGTCGGTCGTGTAGGTTTAATCACCCTTTTGGCTTGTTTCATTCGTCATCAGGAAGTAAAACTTTACACGTATCCCGATGAAACCGTAATCGTTTAATCAATTGAAAATTATTATGAAGTGTATCGTATTTGGATTAGGTAATTTCGGACTTGCACTATCGCAGCGTCTGACCAAACGGGGAAACGAAGTGTTGGGAGTGGATTCCGACATCAGTAAGATTAATTTATACAAGGATTCCATCACGAATACCGTGGCATTGGATGTGAAAAATGAACAGGCGTTACAAACGTTACCTTTGACAGAAGTAGACGTGGTGTTCGTTGTATTCGGGAAAGATTTTGGGACATCCCTGTTTGTCATTGCGTTATTGAAACAGTTTGGCGTGAAACGTATCGTGGCTCGGGCCATTTCACCGGTGCATAAGGTGATTCTAAAGTCTATGGGAATAACGGAAACCATCAATCCGGAATGGGAATATGCCGATTTTTTCGCGACAAAAGTAGAATTGGGGACAACCATAGATTCTTACGTTGTTGATGACGATCATTTGATCATCGAGTGGGAAATACCGTCTCGTTTCATCGGGCGGAAATTAGGTGATGCGAAATTCGAGGAAGAATTCGGCTTAAAATTGATTGCTTTAAAACGCTATGATGCTAAAATCGATAAATCATTGGTGATGAATAATCCGTCTGATGAAACCGTTTTTGTCGAAAAGGATGTGTTTGTCCTTTTCGGTCACCCGAAGAACTTCCGGAAACTTGGAATCCAGGTTTCTTGATTTTGAAAGTCATCGCCAAGAAATAATTCGTGGAATAGAATCTATTTCTGTGTTGTCTCTTGGCGGGATGAATTCGTACGTCAAGATTCCACGATCCATTTCTCGATATTCCTTGTTTTCGAACTGAAGTTTACCCCAATTCTAAATATCTTGCGCTTGTCTGATTGGAATGGTAGAGCGTAATGCTTGTCATGGATTTGTTGCAAAGCTTCCTCGGCACTACCATTCAGTTTAAACTCCATGATGTAGATATACTCCTTGGTTTTCAACACGAGATCCACGCGTCCCTCGGAAGTGTGGTACTCGACTTCCGTGTAGAAACCGACCAATTTGAAGATGATGAAAAGCACGTTTTGATAATGCCTTTCCTGCTCGCTGATCAGTTCGTAAGGAGTATCGGCCAGGAAGCTTTTCAATCGATTAAAAAAGGCCTCCAGTTGTCCTGCACGTATTTCACGGACGAATTTTTGTATTTCAAATGGAGCTTCAATTTTGTTGAACCGGGTGTAAAAAGGCATCAGGAAATTGATAAAACCTTCTTCCACTTCTTTATTTGGAAATCCTAGGCGATATAGTCCGAATTCTTTATCATAGCTTTTTATCGTGAGGTACCCGCTCTGGAAGATCACGGGGATGGGTTGTTCGTCACCGTAAATGCTGTTCAAGACATCGGAACTGGTTTCCTCGTTGGCCATGCGTTCCAGATCATAATGATTGCGTTTCAGTAGCTCTACGAGATAGGTTGGTGTACCCGTTTCGAACCAATAATTGCCGAAATCTTTCCGCTTGAATGCGTTGAGTAGACTAAACGGATTGTAGATGCCGATAGAGTTATGCGTGAAGTGATACCCGTCATACCATTTTCCCAGTTCAGCGTTGACTTCATCGTATGTCATATTTTGAACCTTGGCAAATTCATGTAGTTCTTCTTCTAAATTTTCATGTATTTCTTGATTGCTGACACCGCAAAGAGTAACGTATTCATTCCACATGGAAAGATCTTCCAGGTTGTTCAGGTCACTGAACACGCTTACCTTACCGAATTTGGTCACTCCCGTCAGCATGGCAAACTGGATACACCCGTCCATCGTTTTAAGTACCCCGTAAAAAGGTTTCAACGTGTTGCGGTATTCCCGTTGAAGCTCCTCGTTGCCGATGGCTTGTAACAGGGGTTTGTCGTACTCGTCGACAAGGATGGCAACCCGTTGTCCGGATTGTTTGTAGGCTCGTTCCACAACTCCTTTGAAGCGTAGGGCCAGGGTACTTTCTCCGGCACCCGTGCCAAACACCGATTCCCACTTGACGAGAGCCTCGTTCAATATTTTATCCAAGCTATCGGGGGCATCATATTTTCCGATATTCAGATCGATATGCAGCACCGGACGTTGCACCCAATCTTTTTCCAACTTCTCAATAGCTAATCCTTTAAATAACTCCTTTTCTCCTCGAAAATAGGCATCCAATGTTGAGATTAAGAGGCTCTTGCCAAAACGACGCGGGCGACTGAGAAAATAATAACTACCCGTTTTTACCAGTCGGTAAATCAAGGCAGTTTTGTCAATGTAGAAATAACCTTCTTTCCGAATCTTTTCGAAATTCTGGATACCTATGGGGTAAATTTTCTCACTCATGCGCGTTCGTTTATGGATAATAATAGAATAAAGATACTCAATTTTCTATGATTATCGAAAATGAGCGACAAGTTTAATGCCAGTCTTAAACAGGCTTTCACCGGACACGTATACGCAATTCTTTCGGGTCGAACGTGATGGTCTCGTTACGGAACAGGCGTTCGATATGACCGCTGTTAATCATCTGTCGCGTGGGCAGGTAATGCAAATGCGGACGATCGATCAGGGCGATGGAATCACAGAGCGTGAGAGCAATATCCAGTTCGTGGGTTGAAAAAAGGATACATTTGTTTTGTTCGTGAGCCAGTCTTTGCAATAGCACTCCCAGCTCGTAACGGTTTGGCAGGTCCAGAAAAGAGGTGGGTTCATCAAGCAAGATGATAGGAGTGTCTTGTGCGAGGGCCCGGGCGATCATGATTCGCTGGCATTCCCCGTCCGACATCTGGTCCATTGTTCGTTCGGCATAGGTGGACATATCGAGTAATGCGAGGGATTTATCAACGATTTCCCGGTCTCGTGGTTGCAGTCTTCCTACCCAGTTCGTGTAGGGGGCCCGCCCGAGGGCGACTACATCCCGGCATTTCAAGTTAGGAATCCGAACCTTTTCAGTAGTCACGAAACTGACGGTGCGAGCCAGTTCCTCCGGTCGCAACCCGGCAAGGTCTTTCCCGGCCAGCAATATTCGCCCGGACTTGATTTCCCCTAACCCCGCCGTGGCCCGCAGCAAGGTACTTTTCCCGCTGCCGTTACGTCCCAGCAAGGCGATCAACCCGCCCCCGTCCAAGCTGGCCGACACCCGGTCCAGCAGGATTTGTTGCCCGTATCCCAGTGTTAAAGATTCTAGTTGTATCATACCGGTCGAAGATTTTTATATACTACCCAAATAATTACCGGAATTCCCAGCAGGGCGGTAATACAATTCACGGGTAGCACGAGTGTTTTAGCAATAATATCACATATCAACATGGCCACGACTCCCAGTAATATGCTTCCCGGCAAAAGTGTCCGGTGATCCGCGTCGTTAAACAACATACGGGCCACGTGAGGCACGGCAAGTCCGAGAAAGCCCACCGGGCCGCAGAATGCTGTCACGGTTCCGGTCAACAACGTTGTTGACACGAAAATAAGCGTTCTGGCACGCCGTATATTCAGTCCCATTGTTTGGGCGTAATTCTCCCCGAGTAGAAGAAGATTCAATGCCTTGATACAATAAATCGAGAGAATGACACCCACGCAAATCACGGGAATCATGATAAACAGTTTCGTTGTCGTGACGTGTCCTAGGGAACCCATCGACCATAGGAAGAACATTTTCAATTGTTCGGCAGAACTCAAGTACTGTAAAATCTGTATGATAGCTCCTGCAATGTAACCGATCATCACTCCCATGATCAACACCCCAAGGATATTTTTCACGTAACGACTGATGATGGCAATCAGTAACAGGACCATGACGGCCCCGCCCCATCCGGCCCCGACAATACCTACCGACTGCCAGAACCCGGAATGTGCCAGTCCCAGCAAAGGAGTCCCTAGGATAAAGAAAGCAACGCCTAATCCCGATCCGGAACTTACTCCCAACAAGTAAGGATCTGCCAACGGGTTCCGGAAAACCGTCTGCATCTGCAAGCCGCTTATCGAAAGCGCCACGCCGATCAGAACAGCCACGATCACCCTCACCAATCGAATCGACAGCACGATATTGCGGGTTGTCATATCCGTCTCGTTACCCGTGAACACGTTCCAAACCTGCCCGACGGAAAGTGCCGAATCTCCCGACACCAAGTCGAGCGCGAACAGCACGAAAACCAGCAGGCTCAGGAAAAGGAATATGATCGAATTGCGTTTCACGATAAAATTGAAAATGACATCACCGTTATTAATTTCTTGATTTATGATTTTAGATTCCAGCCGCACGGGGGGACGCTTTAACTACCCCCTCTAACTCCCTTGCACAGGGGGAGGATACGCTACATTGTAATATCGTAGCGTCTTCTCGCATTCGTCTCTCCCCCTGTGTAAGGGGAAGCTGGTGGGGGTAGATGCTTTTTTCATTCTAAACTCTAAATTTTAAACTCTAAACTATTCCAAGTGCCTGTAATAATACAAATCCTCCGTCACCAGTTCCGGGTGTAAGATTTTGATCAGGTCACGGAGTACGATGTCCGGGTGGACAACAGCCGATTCCCAGTAATCATTTCCCCCTTCGGGCGTTAAGCGCAAGTTATTATTATAGACCTTGTTTTCTTGGATGGCTTTCGCATCCTTGAATTTCGGATTCAT
>ENA-UESU01002248-UESU01002248.1-human-gut-metagenome-genome-assembly--contig:-NODE-2248-length-12584-cov-4.144399_pt1 | contig 12584 bp, 10 predicted proteins | sample MGYA00243007_ERZ508008 | MGnify/ENA primary metagenome ERZ508008 (study PRJEB26167, sample SAMN06115399) | human gut metagenome | host: Homo sapiens | place: China:Henan | collected 2016-06-23...
GCTCATAGGAATTTGAGTTATTGTGGTTTACGATATATTTAGATATATTATTCCAAATATACACATTTGCAGAACATACACAAAGAAACCGTTCTCTATTTAACAAAATTTTCTTGAGGAGGAAAGCAACATTACACAAAGATATTTGTTATGTTTACGGACGCTATGATGAAACATCTACACTATATATTTCTGTTTATGTGCCTCTCACTAGGAATGTCTGTCATTCTGCAAGAGGAACAGCCGGCACTTCGAATGATTACCGAAGCCTCGACAGATACTTCCGTCACCCCTACACAAACAGGATGTTTCATTTCAATGTCAGCAGATTGTTACTCAACCATTGCTCACCGCCCGTTCTTTAATGATGAAAACAATGAACGTAAAATCAACGGTATCCTCTTTCAGGAGAACTTTTATAATCAAGCTAATGCCCTTTCGAAATTACTGAAGCTTAAGATCCATCCGTCCGTGGGACAGATGCAACGTATATTCTCCACCCATTTACCGGTGGAACAAAATGCCAGCCTCTCTTTCACTCCCAGCGCTATCCGTTATTCTTACGGATATTACGTCTATGAGTTGAAGCATATTCTGATTTAAACCATCACTCTACTTGTTACTCCCCCCTTACCGGAGGTATGCTATTGGCATGTCTTGGGTCAACCTATTGTTTATTCACATCTAAATTAATGTAATTACTATGCTCGATTTATTAATAACCACCCTCGAAATGATGGGGCTTACATTCGTGATCGGCTTCTTCGTGGCTTTCATTATCAAAATGATTGCCGTTGCTGCCGACTCATTCGACTTTTACAGTTCACACCAGAAAGAACTGCTTCGCCTGCGGCGCCTGCGCAAGTTGCGCCAGAAGGTGGAGCTCATGATACGGGATATCCCTATGGAAGAAGACGGACTCTACAACGATAAACGCGAAGAGTTCAGCCGCGGAGTCAACCGTGAGCTTTCCGATTATCGTGGATATTATCATGGAGTAAGCGCCGGAGTTTCCAACGCTAACCTGATGGATTATGTATGCGACGCATTCGGTTCCTCCCACAGAGCACATGCTTCTGTAGCAGGCGTTACCAAGTTCATCTCTGCAAAGGGCGGCTCCAACGTAGTTGGTTACTTAATGCAGAAAGAGATCGATTTCTTAGGAAATGCAGTTGAAAATCCAGTAAGACCTTTCGTTGCTATCTTAGGCGGTGCTAAGGTTGCTGATAAGTTAAATGTTATCTCTAACCTCCTTGAAAAGTGCGATACACTGATCATCGGCGGTGGTATGGCATTCACCTTCTTAAAGGCTGAAGGCAAAGAGATCGGTAAGTCCTTAGTAGACGATACCAAGTTAGATTACTGCAAGGAAATGATGGCAAAGGCTGAGAAGCTTGGTAAGAAGCTTTTACTTCCAGTAGATGCTGTAGTAGCAGCTTCCTTCCCAGATCCGATCGATGCTGAGATCCCTGTAGAGAACGTTTCTGTAGACGCTATCCCAGATGACAAGATGGGTCTGGATATCGGTGCAGAAAGCGCAAAGCTGTATGCTGAAGCTGTTAAGAGCGCTAAGACCGTTGTTTGGAACGGACCGATGGGCGTATTCGAGAACCCTGTTCTTGCAAAGGGAACCATCGCAGTAGCTCAGGCTTTAGCTGATACTGACGCAACTACCATTATCGGTGGTGGTGACTCTGCAGCAGCAGTAAATCAGTTAGGATTTGCTGATAAGATGAGCCACATCTCTACCGGCGGCGGTGCTTCTCTGGAATTCCTGGAAGGAAAGGAACTGCCAGGCGTAGCTGCAGCAGATGACAAATAAAGATAACTGATATTGCAGGCGGCTGTTTTTGAAATAACTGGGGATAAAAACAGACCGCCTGTGAGTCGTGTATGTGTATAAAGGAGACGGAAGTTATGGCAAGAAAGAAGATCATCGCAGGCAACTGGAAGATGAACATGACACCTTCTGAGGCAGTTGCTCTTGTAAACGAATTAAAACCATTAGTAGTAAATGATGAAGTAGATGTAGTATTCTGTGTACCGGCTATTGATATCATTCCGGCAATGGAAGCAGCAAAGGGAACCAACATCCAGATCGGTGCTGAGAACATGTATTTTGAGGAAAAGGGCGCTTATACAGGCGAGATCTCCCCAAACATGTTAAATGACGCAGGCGTTAAGTATGTGATCATCGGCCACTCTGAGAGAAGAGAGTACTTTGCTGAAACAAATGAGACCGTAAACAAGAAAGTATTAAAGGCATTTGAGCATGGAATTACTCCTATCATCTGCTGCGGTGAATCTTTAACTCAGAGAGAGCAGGGCATTACCATTGACTGGATCCGTCAGCAGATCAAGATCGCTTTCTTAAACGTAACAGCAGATCAGGCAAAGACAGCTGTTATCGCTTACGAGCCGATCTGGGCTATCGGAACCGGTAAGGTAGCAACCACAGAGCAGGCTGAAGAAGTATGCGCAGCGATCCGCGCATGCATCGGCGAGATCTATGATGAGGCAACTGCACAGGCTATCCGTATCCAGTACGGCGGTTCTGTTCCATAAAGTCACTGACTAGAGACTATTTGTATAAGCAGCTTTTGAGCAGTGGTGAGTATACGTTTGACCATATGCTCGTTATAAAAGATCCATATGGAGAGGCACCGTTGACTGCACTTGCTTTGTTCATTTTAGAAGAGCCGGCACGTGTCCGTGTTACGACAAAAGGAAATTTAAAGGAGACGGATTTTGTTACAGAACTTCCTAAGAAAAAAGAGCATCGAGTGCCGATTTTAGGGATGTATGCTGAAAAGGCAAATGACATCGTCATAGAGATTCTCGATGATGAGGGAAACTGCGTAAAAAGCCATACTTTCACGATACGAACGAAAAGACTGCCAAAGTCACTGCGCAACGTGATTACGGTGAAAAAATGGACCGACAAACCGGCGTATTCCAATATTATGATAAATGGCGGTGTCAAGATTCATACCTGCGTGTTTGATATCGAAGGGAAAATACGTTATTATCTCAGCCGCAAACCGAGAGGATATGGTATATTTCCATTATCGGATGGTCACTTTTTTTACATGGAAAAATATATTTCCGTGCCATCCTATTCCAATCCCCAGACAGTAGAGTCTTATGATATGGACTATTTCGGTCGTGTGTTTCGAACCTATCTGACGGAAAAAGGGGTTCACCACACGGCGGAAGAAAAGGCAGGCGGCAACATTCTCACCGGAAGTAATTCGATGCTTGAGCATACGGAGGACTGCGTTATTGAGATTGACAGACAGACCGGTGAAATTGTGTGGCAGTTAAATATGGCAGAGATTTTTGATGAAACCTATCAGAATATGATGGACTGGTGCCATGTAAATTCCGCTGCGTATTATGAAAAAGACCGCACGATTTTGATTTCCCTCAGAAATGTGCATGCGGTAATTTGTGTAGATTACGATACGAAAAAACTCCGCTGGATTTTATCCGACCCGAAATTCTGGGAGGGAACAAAGATGACACCATATCTTTTGCAGCCGGAAGGTGATGTCAAATGGTGTTACCAGCAGCATGCGGCATTTGAAATTGCGCTCCCGGATGAATCGAATCCGCAGAAAAAACGGATTATTGTTTATGATAACCACTGGGCAAAGCGCCGTAAGGCGAAGTCCTTTGATAAAGACCCCCTCAGTTATGTGAGTTTTTATGATATTGATGAGGAAAAGAAAACCGTTTCGCTGCATAAACGATTTGCCGGACCAAAGACAAGAATCCGTGCAAATGGAATCTATGTTCCTGACAAAAAGCGTGTGTATAATATGGCAGGTTCTTATGCAGAACCGGTGGACGGTGATGGCGGTGGTATTTTCGAATACGATTATGAGACCGGCGAGGTGCTTTCCGAGTTTGGTGTAAAACCGGGATTTTTCCGCGCGTATCCGTTTGAGCCGAATGTGCAGGAACTCGCAGAGCCGATGCAGGTGACCGGCGATTATCAGGTAGGTCAGATTAAACAGCCGCAAGAGATATCAAGCAGCAAATACTGCAAGTTAAAGTCGGAAAAGAAACATCATATCAAGAGTGCTGCTATCGAATATGAGATGCAGGAAGATTTACTTTTTGTGAATAACGTAGACCACGAAGTGGAAAAAGTTTATTTTATCGGTGATAAGGGTGGCTATCAGGTTGACTTTGATGACACATACCAGACAATGGATGTGTTCCGCACGATGGTTTATAAAGTTGCCATGCAGCTAACCAATCTGCCAAAAGATAAATATAAAATTTATTTGCAGGTGAAAGGTGAACTGCAGACAACAAAAAAATATATCGATATATTAGCCGTTAATTAACTTTTCATAAGCTGCATAATCGGCAGCGTAGTATTGTCTGCCGATGAGCACCATGAGCAAGTCGCCGGGCAGAATTTCGGTGTCGCCTTTTGGCGTAATCGTGTGCCCGTCGCGCTCAATGGATGCAACCAATGTATTTTTCTGCCAGTCAATCTGGCAGATTTTTTTATGGCAGACCGGACTGTCAAAAGGAATGACATAAGTAACCAAAACTTTTTCTGCCGACTCTTTAATTTCCAGTTCAGTCTGTTTGTTCAGAATATTTTCCAAAAGGGATGTATAAATTGGTTTGCTGCCAAGCAGGTTTGCGATGATATAAGCAATACTGCTCACGACAGCGATGTCTAACATCCGGTGCATATTGCCGGTCATTTCGGTAATCAATACAATACCGGTAATCGGTGCACGCACGATGCCCGCAAATAATCCCGCCATGCTGATAACGATAAACTGGGGAAGTAAATCGTTTGGCAGGGAGAGAGCGTGGATGGAAAGGTTTCCGAAAATTGCCCCGATGTAGGCGCCTAAAATCAGAAGTGGGAAAAAGATTCCACCGGGTGCGCCGCATCCGAAACTAACTGCCGAAAATAAAAATTTAACGACAAGTAAAATGCAAATCATGGAAAGTTCCGGTTTCCCATGCTCTAACAAAGCAATCATGCTGTGACCGCCGGCTAATACCTGCGGAAGGGTGAGACCAAGAATCCCGGAAATGACAAAAACAAAGGCAATCCGGATTTCTTTTGGTATTTTTTTCAAACGGTGGAAAAAAGCCTGCATTTTTAACATGACAAAATTATATCCGGCACCCGCAAGACCAAGCAAAATACCAAGCAATGCTAACAGCCAATAATAGCGGAGTGCAAGAGTCGATGTCGTAAACGAAAAAATAGCAGATTGTCCAAAAAATATTTTTGCGACGAAGTCGGCGCACACCGTGGCAATCAGACCGGCGACCAACATTGTGCGGTCAAAGGTGTGGTGGATTTCTTCAAGAACAAACATAATGCCGGCAAGCGGTGCATTAAAGGCGGCGGCAAGTCCGGCACCTGCGCCACACGATAACAGACCGATTTCTGTTGTTTTATCATAGTTTCTAAGGCGGGAATAACTTTTTGCCACCATCGCACCAAGCTGAATGGACGGGCCCTCTCTTCCAAGGGACAGACCGCCGAAGATACTAAGTGTACCACCGGTGAATTTGGCTAAAACGACACGCCAAAAACTCTGGTCCAAATAACCGCGGACCTCCCCTGAAACCTGCGGGATCCCGGAACCGGCAGCCATTGGCTCCCATTTCACAATCTTTGCGACAATACATCCCATCAAAATAAGAGCGGCAAACCAGAGGGCGGTAACACCTGCATTTCCGCGTATGAAATTCAGAACCGCATATAATCCGCTCTCTGCATAAGTTAGGCAGTATCGGTATAGAACGGCAGTCAAGCCGGCCAAGACACCGATTAAAGCACCTTCTATAACGAGTGTAATACTTCGCTTTGCCGTATTGTTTTCCAATTTTTCCAAAGTATGTTGATATTTATTCATAGGTAAACTCTCTCCTCGTTGTTTTCTTTATCCAATCAACCAGAGATATTTTACATCCAAATGCATTATTTTGCAAATACCCTCTTATTGCTCCTAAATGTAATGAAATTAAAAAATCTTTGCCGTTATAAAACCGTAATCGTACATTCCTTTGTTACACCGTCAATCGATGCCCGGATTTTTGTTGTGCCACGTTTTATTGCCGTGACTTTTCCGCGGCTGTTGACGGTGGCTACACTTTTTTTCTGAGACTTCCATGTTGCTTTTTTCCCGGAGGACACTTTTGCTGTCAGAAGAAGTGTCTGATTGCGGGACAAAGATGCAGAAGTATAATTAAGTGTAACTTTAGGTTTTTTTACCGTGACATGACAGGTTTTTTTCGTACCGTCTGCCTTTGCGGTAATTGTAGTCTCTCCTGGTTTCTTTGCTGAAATTTTACCGTTTTCGTCAATTTCGGCAACGCTTGATTTTTGAGATTTCCATGAGATAGGTGACCTATTTGAGGTCTGCCCTTTCAGAGTAACCTGCGCTCCGTTTTCCATTGTAATGGAGGCAGTTGATAACGTAATGATAGTTTTTGTGACGGTAATTTTACAACTGGCTTCCCCACCTGTGACTTTTCCCGTAATCGTGCAGGTGCCCGCTTTTTTTGCGGTGACTCTGCCATATGTATTTACCGAGGCGACAGCACTTTTACTGCTTTTAAATCGAACCCACTTGCCGTTGCTTGCAATTCCCGCAAGAGTAAAAGAATCGCCAATTTTTAATGTGGCGCGATATCGGGAAAGAATTACAAGAGCCGGTGAGGCGGCATCTGCTGTCAAAGGTGCGGAAAAAACAGAGGCGGTAAACAGTACCGCTGTACATAAAAGGGCGATGCTCCGCCGGCAAGCCGCTTTCAAAAAAATAGACGTGTGTTTCATGATAAACCCTCCTTTTGTGGAGCAATAAGAGGGTAAATACAAGATAACACACGTCTAGTCATAAATCAAGTATTATTTTAATCTTCTTCTCGTCCGGGTAAAATGGCATTTAACAAAACGCCCATAATAGCAGCAATGGCAAGACCGGTTAAAGTGATGCTTGTTCCTGCAATCTGGAAGGTAAGTCCGGAAGAGAAACCAAGTCCGCATACTAAAATGGTAGCCGCAATAATTAAGTTTCTTGATTTGGTGAAATCAACTTTGTTTTCTACGACGTTTCGGACACCGATGGCGGCAATCATACCGTAGAGAATAAAGCTGACACCGCCGACAATTGCTGCCGGAAGGGTACTGATGATACCGGCAAATTTCGGGATGAAACTTAAAACAACAGCGTAAATAGCAGCCAGACGGATTACTTTCGGATCATGTACACGGCTCAGTTCCAGAACACCTGTATTTTCACCGTAAGTGGTGTTGGCAGGGCCACCAACCAAAGCAGAAAGGGAAGTTGCCAGACCATCACCGATTAATGTGCGGTGAAGACCGGGATCTTCTACATAATTTTCGCCAACGGTTGCAGAAATGGCGGAAATATCGCCGATATGCTCCATCATGGACGCAATGGCAATCGGAGCCATGGCAAGGATTGCAGTTAAGTCAAATTTACAAAACTCAAATGGTGGAACATTAACCCAGGAAGCTTTGGCAACTTCTGCAAAATTAAAGATGGCGGAACCATCCGGATTTGTGATACCGCAAAAGTGCAGAATCAAGGCAACAGCGTAAGCACCGGCGATGCCGAGAAGAATTGGGATGATTTTCCACATACCTTTTCCCCAGATGTTGAAAATCACAATGATGGCAAATGCGATAATGGCTAACAGCCAGTTTGTCTGAACATTATTAACTGCGGATGGTGCTAAACTTAAGCCGATGCAGATAATAATCGGACCGGTGACAACCGGTGGAAGAAAACGCATCGCACGTTTCACACCGACTAGTTTGATAATCAGTGCAAGCACCAGATACAGAGCACCGGCTACTACGATACCGCCGCAGGCGTAAGGCAGTTTTTCGCCCATGGACATATCTTTGAAAATTCCGGTGTCCAATTTGGAAACGGTTTCAAATCCGCCGAGAAAGGCGAACGAAGAACCAAGAAAAGCGGGAACTTTCAATTTCGTACACAAATGGAAGAAAAGTGTGCCGACACCGGCGCAGAATAATGTAACCTGAATGGAGAGCCCCTCTCCTTTAAAATAGTTGTTTACCAGAATCGGTACTAAGATTGTGGCACCAAACATGGCGAACATATGCTGTAGACCCAACAGCAGCATTTTGGGGATGCCAAGCGTTCTGGCATCGCGGATTGCATTGTTTTTTGTTTCCATAAGAAACCTCCTCATAATCGTTATTGGTTTAATTATAAAGAAAAAAAGTTCATCTGACAAGCATTGTTGCAATTGTGGCGTAAGAATAGTAAAATGAGGGAGGAAATAGAAAGGTGAACAAAGATGAAGAAGAGATTTACGGCGGGTGTTTTATTAGCCATTTTTACGTTTTTATTTTTAGAGACAGAATATTTATTTGTGAACATAATGGGTACGCTTTCGAATTCGCGGCAGGCAGTGAGTGCGCAGGGAATTGTGCTGGGTGTCAGCGTCATTGGTTTTGTTTTATATGCTCTATTTCACAGGATAAAATCTGCTTTTGTAAAAAGAGTGGTGACAGTCATGTTTCCACTTATTATGGCGGTCTGCTTGTTCTTTTTATATGAAGCGGATAGTTACGCCATCTGTCTTTTTGTAGGCTGTGTTGTATTTGTGCTACTTGGATTGTTTGGCAGTGCTCTGCATTATCATGCACTTTTTTATGTTGGCAGAGATTCGCACCTGGCACTTTTGATTGGTGTGGCTTATGCACTGGGGTTACTTTTTCAGTTTATATGTAACAATCTTGTTCGCAGCCAGATGGTACAGTTGATTTTTGTATTTATTCTTTTTGCCGCCACGGTTTATTATCTGCTCATACGAAAGGAAGCAGTGGAGTTAGAGCCTGTGGACAAGGGGGAAAAACAGAAGAAAATAACAGGATATATATTGGTTTTATGTGTTTTGTGTATGACGATGATTTTTGCGGCATTGGATAATGCGGTTACGCTGCAGCATGCAAAGGGAAGCTTGGATGTTGGACAGTGGCCGAGGCTTCTATTGGCGGTAAGTGGAATTTTGGCAGGCTTTTTGTTTGATTTAAAAAAACACCGGTATATGTCGATTGTGATGTTCTGCGTCACGCTTTTATCTGTACTCTGTGTGCTTGTTATTGTGACAGGAGGCTCGGTGCTTGCCGGACTTGTTATTTTTTATTTGTCATCCGGATTTTTCGTTGTCTATTTTACGACGAGATTTATGAATTATGCGGTACAGAGTTCCATTCCTGCACTCTGGGCAGGCATGGGAAGAGCGGTAAACAATGCGGGAGCGGCGGTCGTGACCGGAGGATCGATAGCCTTAGTAGAAGGTGGGAATGTAATTTTGATTTCTTCTGTTGTGCTGGTGCTGTTTGCACTTATCAGCATTGCGATGTTTGCGACGGAGAGGCAGCAGGGAAAGAAAAAGACAGAAGATGTACAGGAACTTAACTTAGGAGCATTTGCGGAAAAATATTCCCTCACGAAAAGAGAAACGGAAGTTTTTGAGGCATTGTTAAATTCCGATGACAGTGCGAAAGATTTGGCAAAGCAATTATTTATTTCGAGAGCGGCTTTGTACCGGCATATTTCTTCCTTGAATGAGAAAACGGGTACAAAATCGAGAATTGGCTTGATTCAGTTCTATTATCAGCAAAAAAATGAAGAATGAGATAATGCGAGATTGTATTTTTTTACAAGAAAAGGTACAATAATAGAAAATGCGAAAGAAAATGGAGGAAAGAAAATGAAACAGATTACTATAATGGAACATCCGCTGATCCAGCATAAGATTTCGATTTTACGAAATGAGACAACAGGAACGAATGAGTTCCGCCGTCTGATTGAGGAGATTGCCATGCTTATGGGATATGAGGCACTCCGTGATCTGCCGGTTGAAGATGTGGAAATTAAGACACCAATTGAGACGTGCCGGACACCGATGATTGCCGGAAAGAAGTTAGCTATTGTGCCGATTCTTCGTGCCGGACTTGGTATGGTAAGCGGTATTCTATCACTGGTGCCATCGGCGAAAGTCGGTCATATTGGTTTGTACCGTGATGAGGAAACACATGAACCTCATGAGTATTACTGTAAGCTTCCGGAACCGATTGACCAGAGAACGATTGTGGTTGTGGATCCGATGTTGGCAACCGGTGGTTCAGCAGTAGCGGCAGTAGATTTTATCAAAGCGCATGGTGGAAAGAACATTAAATTTATGTCGATTATTGCTGCACCGGAAGGAATTGAGCGTCTGATGAAAGCACATCCGGATATTCAGCTTTATGTGGGCTGCAAAGACCGCTGTCTGAATGAAAATGCGTATATTTGTCCGGGACTTGGAGATGCCGGAGACCGAATCTTTGGAACCAAGTAAGAAATGTTAGAAAATAAAATGCTTAGAAAGCGAAATCTGATGTCAGGATTTTAGCCTTCTAAGCATTTTTTTATTTACTCCACAAGTAACAGTAAGATTGCGTTCTTGCGGCGAATAATTCCGTTTTCAGAAGTTTTTTGACTTCGTCTTTTGTGTACCAGCCGGCTTTTATTTCCTCAACAGTGGAACTGCTTTTGGAAAAGGTGCCGTCTGCAACACCGACGATACAGAGGTTGGTTTCATTGGCAAAGCCAATGGCACTGTAACTTAAAGGAAGAATATCGTTTACCGTCAGTAAATCAAGTCCGGTTTCTTCTTTTAATTCGCGCCTTGCGCTTTCGATTGGCTCTTCGCCTTCATCAATTAGGCCTGCCGGGAAATTATATACCCAGTCGCCTAAAGCAAGGCGGAATTCTTTATTTAACAGTATTTTTTCGTCCTTCTCATCATGCATGATTAAAACAACAGAGTCCGGTGTTTTTGCCTGAAGTTCCGAAAGTGTGGAAATGTCCGGATTTCGGCTAATCATTTCATAAACTTTTTCTTTTCCATCGACCGTTTCATATGTGATATCATAGCGGTGGATAAAGTGACCGTCATGAATTTTTTTTAAACTTTTAAACTCCATAAAAACCTCCGTAGGTTCTACGATTTATTCCTGATAAGTTTTGACAGATTCAAATTCTTCAACAATTTCTTTGGATGGTGCTTTTGTCAAAAGGCTGACAATGACAATGCACAAAAGGCTGACAAAGAATCCTAATAACAGGGAGTAAATTCCGGTTACGGCGTAAGGTGTCTGACCGCCAAGAATTGGAAGGTAATCCCAGATGATAACGAACAATCCACCGGATACGATGCCGGCAACGGCACCCGGAAGGTTGGTACGTTTCCAGAACAGGGAGCACACAACGAGTGGACCAAAGGCGGAACCAAGACCGGCCCATGCGTCAGAAACAAGTCCCATGATACTGCTGTCCGGGTTCCATGCGATAATGCAGGCAACGACAGCAATTACAAGAACCGTAATACGGCTTACATTTAATACTTTTTTGTCTTCTGCTTCCGGTTTCAGAATATTTTTGAAAATATCTTTAGATGCGGAGGAGGCGCAGACAAGAAGCTGGGAATCTGCTGTTGACATAATGGCAGCAAGGATTCCGCAAAGGAACAAACCGCCAATAAAGATTAAAACGATGTTGCCATCGAAAATCTGCTGAATCATTTTGATAAATACATTTTCGGAACCGGTTTCTACGAGTGTTTCATTTAAGAATCCGCGTCCTAAGATTCCGATAAAGCATGCGGCAATCAGCGAAATGGCAACCCATACGATTGCGATTACACTGGATTTTTTCAATTCTTTTTCGCTCTTAACAGCCATAAAACGGACTAAGATATGTGGCATACCGCAGTAACCAAGTCCCCAGGCTAAGTCAGAAATGATGGAAATCAGCGGATATGGTTTTCCGTCCATATAGAACAAACTTAAGAAGTCTGAATTTTCTGCTACACCGTGAGCGGTTAATGCGCCGGTGAAGTCGCCATTGATAGCGGCATAAGCAATAATTGGCACCGTTAAGAGAGCGATAAGCATCATGGTTCCCTGCACAAAATCGGTGGTACATACGGCGAGAAATCCTCCCATAAATGTGTATGCCAGAATAACGGCTGCGCCAATTAAAAGTGCGTAGTGGTAATCAAGACCAAATACGGTCTGGAAGAGTTTTCCACCGGATGCCAGTGCCGATGCGGTATACACTAAGAAGAAAATAACGATTACAACGGAAGAAATTCCAAGAAGAATCTTTTTCTTATCGCGAAAACGGTTCTGGAAAAATTCCGGGAGTGTTAAAGAGTTGTTTGCTACAATTGTGTAACGGCGCAGGCGTTTGGAAATGCAAATCCAGTTAAGCGCCGTTCCTATAAACAATCCGATGGCAATCCAGGCTTTTCCGGTTCCGGCAAGGTAAATCGAACCCGGCAGTCCCATCAAGAGCCATCCGCTCATATCGGAAGCCTGTGCGGAAAGAGCGGCAACCCAGCTGTTTAAGCCTCTTCCGCCAAGAAAATAATCTTCGGTACTGTTTGTTTTTTTCATCGAAAAGATGCCGATGCCAATCATCATCGCTAAATAACACACGAAGGCAATTAACACCGCAATGGTAGTTGTGGACATAAAAAATCCC
>ENA-UESU01002252-UESU01002252.1-human-gut-metagenome-genome-assembly--contig:-NODE-2252-length-12569-cov-3.910102_pt1 | contig 12569 bp, 9 predicted proteins | sample MGYA00243007_ERZ508008 | MGnify/ENA primary metagenome ERZ508008 (study PRJEB26167, sample SAMN06115399) | human gut metagenome | host: Homo sapiens | place: China:Henan | collected 2016-06-23 | study...
GTGTAAAAGTATTGAGTTATGGCTTTGGTTGAACAGGATAAGGAAAAGACTTTCACGATGGTTTTCGATAAAAATTACGAGGCTTTATGTTTGTATGCCGTAAAGTTTACCGAGGATTTTTGGGAGGCGGAGGACATAGTGCAGGAGTCGTTTGTACGTTTTTGGGAAATGTATAGAGATCGTTTGACCACGGAAAATGCACGGCCTTTATTGTATCGCATAACACGAAATATGTGTGTGGATCGAGTCCGGGAGAAACCGAAGAGTACTGTGGATGTGGAGGTAATGACAGACCAGTTGGTATATTATTTTTCTCCGGAATCAGAAAATGATTCTAAGATTGATTTGTTGATGGAAGCCGTTAAAAATTTACCTGTTAAATGTCAGCAAGTGCTCGTTGCGATTTGTTTTAATGAAAAAAAATATAAAGACGTGGCGGAGGAAATGCAAGTCTCTGTTAATACCGTTAAGACCCAGCTGGCAAGAGCTTTAAAGTTGTTGCGCGAGGGGTTGAACAAGGAGGATTTCGAATTGTTTCTTACTTTTTTTGTATTTTCTTGCTAATTCTTTTCACCCATTTTTCGTTTTTTTCGTTGTATTAATAAACGATCCTTTAATAATAGTTAGAATTTAGTTGTATTAACAGCTATTATTCAACAATTCAAATCTCTTTTTTCTCTCGTAATCAGTTCATTGTAAAAAAGTCTTTTTTCCCACGTTTCTTTCTCAATAATTGATCATTTATTTAGATTTTATATGAACCAAAATTGGGAAGAAATTATATGGAGGGCCTTGCGAAACGAGTGTTCATCGGAAGAGCTGATGAAGTTACAGGAGTGGCGTAATGAGGCTCCCGAAAATGAACAGATGTACGAGAATATAAAGGGAATTGCAGGGATGGGAAACTTTTTGAAGGGGATTGATTCCTTGCACAAGGAAAATGCTTTGGAGAATATTCTGAAAAGAACAAGGCAGAGATCATTGGGGTATGCTCGACTTCTGAAATATGTGGCGGTATTTCTTTTACCCTTGTTGTTAGGTGGCACGTTATTTTATTTTCTCAAGTTTAAACGACAAGTTGGAGAGGAACTTCCTGTATCTGTGGCTAAACAGATTCTACCGGGAGGACCTAAGGCGATTCTTTACCTTTCAGATGGTCAAGTGATTGATTTGAACCGGACCATTGATTCGGTTATCGTTGATAAACATTCAGGACAGGAAATTACGTTATCAAAGGATATAAACGCCTTGAATTATAGTGGTGTGACAGGGAATACCACTCAACCAAAAGAGTTAGCATACAATCGAATCGAAGTTCCGAGGGGAGGCGAGTATATGTTGGTGTTATCTGACGGAACAAAAGTGTGGCTAAATTCAGAAACCCGCTTAGAGTACCCGCTTACATTCGGAGAGTATAGCCGGGATGTACGTTTAAACGGAGAGGCTTATTTTGAGGTGACAAAGGATGAGGCAAGGCATTTTAACGTCATCATGGAGGGGGCGACAATCGAGGTTACGGGAACCTCTTTTAACGCATCTTGTTACCCGGGAGAAGGACAATGCAAGGCCGTGTTGGAAAGTGGTAAGATCAATTTAAGAACAGAGCATGGGGTGGCAGTCGTTGACGTGGGCGAGTGTGCCTCTTATGATATTGTTTCGGGTAAAGTGACCGTGGAGGCCGTTGACTTGAAATACTTCACCTCGTGGCGATACGGTACATTTTATTTTTACAACACGCCATTATCCGAGATCGTTCAGAAGTTGGGACGCTGGTATGATGTAAAGGTAATTTTCCGGTCAGCCGGGAAAAAAGACATCCGGTTCTCGGGCCATCTGAAACGATATGAAAATATCCAAAAGATTCTCGGAGCCATTTCGGAATCCACAGGAATCGTTTTTCACATCAGCGATCGTATGATTATAGTGGAATAAAATAAGAGAAGTGTGGGGACACTTCCCTTATCCAGATAAGTTTGCAATAAAACGGATGACAGCCGTTTTGTTGCTATGTTTAATCTTCAATTACAAATTTATGAAAAAGAAATCAGAATGCCTCGGTATTTATCATTATCGCTGGCAAAAAATCGGAAAAATTATGAAATTGTGTATTATTCTGGTTTGCCTGTTCTCTTTCAGTTTGTCTGCTACCACGTTGGCGCAACGGGAACGGGTGAACATGAAATTGCAGGACGTGTCGTTGCGGCAGGTGCTGGAGCAAATCCGCGAGCAGACCAACTTGCAGTTTATGATGAGTAAAGAACAGGGGGAACGTGTGGGACGGGTGTCCGTGGATGCCGTAAACGAAACCGTAGTGGAAGTGTTGGATAAAATCTTTGCATCTACCGGTCTGACGTGGGTTGTCAAGGAGGATATTATTGTGGTGAAAGAACGTCCGCAACAACAGATGCGGAATCCGGCCCGTGTCAAAGGTGTCGTGAAAGACCAAAAAGGCCATCCGCTTCCCGGAGTGACCGTGCTGATCAAGGGAACGGCGCTGGGTGTGGTGACCGATGCGGACGGGAATTATAGTCTTGAATTGCCCGGTGCGCAGGGTGTCCGGCTGATATTTTCTTTTATCGGTATGAAGACACAGGAAATGGCTTATACCGGACAAGCGGAATTGAATATTGTTATGCAGGAAGATATTACCGAGATGGATGAAGTGGTGGTTACCGGTTATCAAAACATTAAAAAAGAGAATGCGACCGGTTCTTACCAAACCATTACTTCGAAAGAATTAGAGCGACGTTATTCGACAGATATAATTAGTAGTTTGGAGGGTATGTTGTCCGGTTTGGTCAGTTATAATAAGGGTTTGAATGATGATGCCGAGAGTAATATCATGATTCGGGGGGTATCCACCTTTACGGATAGGACAAAACCCTTGGTGGTGGTGGACGGTTTGCCTATCGAGGGATCGATTGAAACCATCAATCCGTACGATATTTCTTCCATTACCGTATTAAAAGATGCCTCTGCAGCCTCCATTTATGGTGTACGTGCATCCAACGGTGTCATTGTTGTTACTACCAAACGTGCGCAGAATGACCGGGTGGAAGTTAATTTCAATATGGACATTACTATTAATGAAAAACAGCAATACGACAATTACGGCTGGGCAAATGCTGCACAGACTATTGAACTGGAAGAAAAATCCTATGCGGCTACGATGCAGGATCCGATGTATAGTCAATATATACCGATGTATGTCAATATGTATCCGAGCAGTATTAATCCGATTCTTTCCATGTTGGTGCAAAGAGATGCAGGTACATTGACCGCCGATGAATATAACCGTCAAATTGAACGTTTGAAGAAGAACGATTATCTAAAGGAATGGAGCGATGCTGTTTTGCGTAATCAGGTACTCCAGCAATACAATATGGCATTCCGTGCTAAAGGAAACCGTTTGACCTCCAGTATCAATTTAAATTTTAAACGCTCTAATCAAGGCATTGTCAATGAACATAATAATATTCTGAATTTCAGTTATCGGGGCGCTATCTATGCTGCTAAATGGTTGGATGTGGCGGTGGGATTCAATGCCAACATGGTTCGTAGCAAGAAGCATATCGATGCTTTGGGGTATTTGCTTTCTCCTACAGGGAAGGAACCTTATCATACGATTTACGATGAAAACGGTAACCGTGCTTATTACAACGCTGCCGTTGCCTTGAATGATCCGGTGTTACAAAACACTTCACTTGGATTCAAATCGGAAGCATACAACTTGCTCGATGAATTAGACAGAAACTTTACCCGTGCCCGTAACTCTAATTTACGTTCTTTCGTATACGCTACGTTTAAAATATTGCCGCAGCTTTCGGTGAATGCGCAGTTCCAGTATGAGGATATCACGAATAAAAGTGAAAGCTACTTGGAAGAGGAATCCTATGATATGCGGCATATCTACAACCTTTATACAAGTGGTGGCAAACACCTCTGTCCGGACGGCGGAATCCTGACGACCACACAAAACAGCGCCGACCATTACACCTTCCGTGTACAGGCGAATTATGCCCAGGTGTTTAAAGAGAAGCATCATGTGGAAGCTATCGTCGGCGTTGAAAACCGCGAGACCAATACCCGCAACCTGAATAATCGGCTTTTGGGGTACAAGGACAAGACACAGACTAATACCATGGCTTCAAGCAATTTGAACGCCGCACGTAATTTGCAAACTTCTGATTTGGGACCGATGTTTTCGAATCCATGGATGACTTTCAATTTGGTAAGCGGTTGGGAAACCGCTGAAGTGAAGCATCGCTATGTTTCGGGATATTTTACGGGAAATTATACCTATGACAGGCGTTACAGCCTTTCCGGTTCATGGCGTATCGACAAAACCGATCTTTTCGGAGCAGACCCGAAATACCGTGGCCGTCCGTTGTGGTCGGTGGGTGCCGGCTGGAACATCAACAATGAAGCTTTTATGGCTTCTGCCGAATGGATTAATGTTTTAAAATTGCGTGCCAGTTACGGATTAACCGGAAATATCGACCAGTCGGTATCTTCTTTTCTGACAGGACGTATATACAATAATTCAACACTGAACGGAGCTCTTTCTGCAGGTGTCAATACTCCACCGAATGAACAACTCCGTTGGGAAAAAACAACTTCTTATAATGTAGGAATGGATTATGCCCTATGGGGACACCGGCTTTTCGGTGCCTTGGATGTATATTATAAATACAGTAGTGACCTGTTGTCTTCCACTGATTTAGATCCCAGCGAGGGTTTTACCTCGTTGACCATTAACAACGGCGAGGCGGTAAATAAAGGTGTGGAGCTTGCACTGAATGCTGTTATACTAAAACCTTCCAAACCGCAGGGACTGGGGATTAAGGCTCATTTGAACTTTGCTGTGAATAAAAATGAAATCAAGAAGATTACGACGGATGTCTCAATGGGGATAAATAAACTTGGTTGGGGTAGTACACAACATGTTCTGCAGAAAGGTTATCCGATCAATTCTCTTTATGCTTTCCGTTTTGCTGGCTTTAAGAAAGAAGAGGGGTATTATCAGTTGGCCTGGTACAAAGCAGACGGGAATACATCTACCGAAGGTGTATATTCTGCCTTAGAACCGGAGGATGTAGTCTTTGCCGGAGGAATGGACCCGAAATATACGGGAAGCTTTGTTCCGGAAATCACTTGGAAAGGATTTACCCTGAATGCTATGTTCGCTTATTATGGAGGGCACTATATGCGGGCAAATGCATCTGCTTGGCAGGCTCGCGGTTCGTTCCTTGGTTATGGTAATGGAGCATTGGCTTCTTGTTTAAATTACTGGAATGATCCGGAGGCCGGCATATATATGCCACAAGGAGTGTATAGTTCTTCTATGAAAATAGAATCTCAAGGTTTGCCGTTTATAGACCAGTGTGTATTTCCTGCCGATTATCTAAAACTCAGAAATATTGTGTTGAGCTATGATTTACCGAGAGCTCTGTGTGCAAAATGTAGAATCGGTTCGGCCCGTTTGCGTTTCCAGATGAATAATGTCGCAACCTGGGTGAAAAATAGTCTGGATATCGATCCGGAAGCGAATAACGCATGGACAGGAACCCACTTGAACAAAACCCCGAGAAGTTATACTATTAGTTTGAACATCAATTTTTAGGATATGAATATTATGAAACATCGCATCAGGATAACAGGTTGGTGCATAACATGTATGATACTGTTGTGTGCCTGTGAAAATTACTTGGATTTGACACCTAAGGGGGTCACTCTTTTAGACAACTTGACAGAAATCGAATATTTGCTGAATGGTGACTATAAGAATAGCGCCTACGAGTTTGAAGATTTGTATATCATAACCAATGACAGTTATGGTAAAATGGCCAATCCTTCTACGGTGCTGGCCAATAATGTCGGCTTGGCGTATGCCTTGATGGCATACGATGAAAGTGTAGACCGTTATGCTTACACAAGTAGCAATCAGCAATATAATGCTTATTATTCCAACATCAATAGGATGAATATTCTGTTGGCTCAACTCGATGATTTGTCGGGTGATACTGCTCTGAAAGCCTCTTTGGCGGCGGAAGCGAAGGTATTGCGGGCTTATTGGCATTATTTGTTGGTTAACATTTTTGCCGCTCAATATGACGCTGCTACGGCGGATGAGCAGGGAGGAATCCCTTATGTAACGGATATGAATTTAGAAAAAGTGAACGAAAAACTAACATTGGCAGAGGTTTATCGTCTGTTGTTAGAAGACTGTTCGGAGGAGACGATTAACAATTTGCCGGATAAGGCTGTGAATATCCTGCGTCCCGGGAAAGCCATGGGTTATGCTTTGCGGGCGAAAATTCATCTTCAGATGAAAAATTATCCGGAAGCGTTTAAAGATGTAGAAAAGGCTTTGGCCTTCAACGGCAACATTGAAGATCGTTTACCCGTGATAACTGAATCGTTATATTATTATGACAAGGAGCATCCGTCGGTGATTTTTTATGCAGAACCGACTGTGGCAAAAGCATATATCATCACACAGGAAACTGCTGCACTTTTCGAGCAAGGGGATATCTTGATGAAATATGGTAAGTCTGCATTGACAGAAGCAACGGAGACCCGCGATAATCGGGTATGGAGTGCGACGGCTGCTGCGACCTATAAAAACGGTATTGAAGGTGATATTTATATGTGGCAGGGTTATTCTAATGCCAAATGGACTTCTGCCGGCATTACCAGCGACCAGCTTTATTACATCAAGGCAGAATGCCTGATTCGTGCCGGTCATTATCAGGACGGACTCGATGAAGTGAATAAGGTGCGCAGATTCAGGATTGACCCGGACGATTACAGCGACCTGATTGCTGCCAACGAACAGGACGCGATGGCTAAACTGATGAGGGCAAAGCGGATAGAATGCCTTTTTACGTATAACAACTTTTTTGATATGAAACGTTGGAATTCGGAAGAGGATTACAAACAAACCATTACCCGTACGGTAAATGGAAAGACTTATACTTTGCGCCCGGATTCGCCGATGTGGGTATTCCCTTTCCCTGCCAATGCTGTAAACTACAATCCGACCCTGACACAGAATTATTAATGATAAAGCAATAAAATTAATATGAAGAATCTACTATTAGTATATGTTATATTGCTGGGATGCTTTTCGGCAAACGCCCAGGAGTTTGTAAAGAAATTCAGAATCGAAGGTCATATCAAAGGCTTGGAAACACCGGACGGCAAGATGTATCTGAGAGGATTGGTAAACGCAAACGGTGTGAACCAGACGGATACGGTAGAGGTACACGATGGCCGGTTTTCCTTTTCGGGAGAAACGGAACCGACCTGTGTGAAGATTTATTCCAAGCGTGTAGGATATCCGAACTATATTAATCCGATGGATATTTTTGTGGGGGAAGGAAACATTTATGTCGAAGCCATATATGACACGACAGAGTATACCTTTCTGAGGGATGTTAAAGTGAAAGGTTCCCCATTGCATGATGAATCTGTCATTTATAATCGCAAACTGACAGATGCATTGGGTCATGTGGATTTTGAAAAATTGCAAAAAGATTATATGACAGCGCAGGAAAAACGGGATACTACCGCCCTGCGTAAGTTGAACGAGATAAATGATGAGTTAAGTACCAAACTCAAACAAGCGATGGATGATTTTATTCGGGATAATCCAACCAGTTTTGTGTCTATGCATGTTATTTCAGAAATATCCCGTGCAACAGGTGAATATTTGGCGTTGGCAAAAAAATGGTTCGGATACATGAATGCTTCTGTGAAATCTTCTTTAATCGGAAAAAGGATTGCTAAAAATTTGGAGTATGCTTCCAAAGGCGAGTTGATAGGAAAACCTGCCGGCGATTTTGAACAGCCTACAGCAGATGGAAAACCGGTCAGACTCTCTGATTATCGCGGTAAGTACGTGCTCTTGGATTTTTGGGCAAGCTGGTGTGGTCCCTGTCGTGCGGAAAATCCGCATGTATTAGCCGCTTACAAACGGTTTCATGATAAAGGGTTTGACGTTCTTGCTGTTTCGCTTGACACTGATGCTGACAAATGGAAAAAGGCTATTGAGGAGGATGCGTTACCCTGGACTCATGTATCTGATTTGAAACGTAAAAATGCAGCAGTAGAGCAATTCGGTGTTTCCGGTATCCCGGATAATTTTCTGATAGGACCTGATGGCATAGTCATCGCCAGAGGTTTACGGGGAGATGCTCTGATGATGAAATTGGAGGAGATATTTAAAGTGAAGTAAACACCTATGAAACGAATCGTTTTTATGATATGCCTGTTGGGCGGGTGGATGACGTGTTGCTTCGCCCAAGGCATTGTTTTCTGCGAATTGACTCTTGAGGCGGCCTGTCGGCAAGCAGACTCCGAGGGAAAGTATGTTTTCGAGGATTGTTATACTTCCTGGTGCGGTCCTTGTCGGCAGATGGCGACAAGGGAGTTTGTGAAGCCGGAGGCCGGCACCTATTTCAACGAAAAATTCGTCTGTGTGAAGTATGATATGGAACGCGGTGAAGGCATACAGTTGAGAGAGCGGTTCAAAGTTACGGCTTATCCTACTTTTTTACTGTTGAAATCCAACGGGACGGAAATCGGACGTCTGGTCGGAGGAAACGAACTTCTTCCTTTTATTGAGAAAGTGGAATATCTGCTGAAGCCTGAGAATTCCCTTAGTCTGAAGAAAGAACGTTTTAAAGCCGGACAATTGAACAAAAAAGAAATGATGGAATATGTGGATGGTCTTTTCAACGCTTTGGATGTCGAATATTGTACGGTTGCCGATTCCTTGTTTAATCTGTTAAGCGATGAGGAACGGCTGGCGCCGGAATATTGGAATATTTTCACCTATCGCCTGATGTTTCCGAAAGGACGTTATTTCGACTATTTGGAAGCACATCAGGCTGATTTTGTTCGTTTCGTGGGAGAAGAGAAGGTGGATGGACTTCTTGCGCGATGCTATAAAACTGCTCTGGTTCCTTTCACGAACGCAACGATGTCTTCCAATAAATTCCAGGAGTTGGACGAGGTATTGGCTAGTTTGAAAGAATCCTCTTTCAAAGATAAACCCGTTATCGAACGAATGGCGGAGGTTGCCCAGGCCCGTTGCCAGAATGATGCCAAACGTCTGTTAAAGGTTCTGACACAGTTGATGGATGAACAGAACATGGATGTTTTCCGGCTGTGTATGCGGGCTCCTTTGCTGATAGACGCCACTTCTATGACCTCAAAGGAACGCAAGGCGTTTGTCCGCTTGGGTGACCGATATGCGGAAATGTGTCCGCCTGAATCGCAAGCACAAGTCCAAGAGATGTATAACCCTTTAAGAAACTATAGAAAATCATGAAAAAACAATCATTATTCTACAATATCATTTGTGTGTTGGCCCTGACGGCATGTTCGTCATCAACACGCTATGTTATCAGCGGAACAGTGCCGGAAGACCTGAACGGTAAATATATATATATGTTGCGGAATGGGAATTTCCGCTATGGAGAACGTAATACTAACTTAGATAGCGCATGGGTAGAGAATGGAAAATTCCGTTTTATCGGTAATGTGGAAGGAAACGCCGTGCGGTTTATCTCTACAAGTCAGCAAGCATTTACATTCATTTTAGAGCCGGGAGAGATTATGTTCGACATAACCGATGAAATGAGTTTGAAAGGTACTCCTTTGAATGACGAACTGACACAATATCGGAAAGCATTGAAAGGAGTTGAAGAAAAGTATCGGGAAATAAATGAGGCGGTTAAAGCCGATCCTGCGTTTGTGAAAACTGAACGTTTCAGGACAATGAATGAAGAAGCACGTCAGATGAAAAAAGGTATTTGTACTTCTGTTATTGTAAAACACAAGGACAATGCTTTGGGCGAATACGTGTTGAGAGAGTGGTTGATATCCTGTCAAAAACTGGAAGAATTTGATACAGCTTATGATTTATTGGAGCGTCGTCCAGTTGACTTCGGGCCGCTGAAAGGTGATATTATGCGTTGGGAGGAAGTTCGTAAAAGCATGCCGGGAATGATGTTTACCGATTTCACGATTACAGACGGCAATGTGGATGGTACACCTGTTTCATTATCCGATTATGTCGGAAAAGGTAAATATGTATTGGTGGATTTCTGGGCAAGCTGGTGTGGTTGGTGTCGGGCAGAATTTCCCGTATTGAAAGAGGTATATGCCAAATATAAAGATCAGAATTTCGAATTACTCGGTATAGCCGTAAACGACGACAGAGAAAAAACATTGAAGGCGATGAAAGAGGACGGTGTGACCTGGCCACAAATCCTCAATACGGGAAAAGTCGCTATGGAAGCTTATGGCATAGCAGGTATTCCGGAAATTATCCTTTTTGCTCCGGATGGCAAAATTCTTGCACGTGGTCTCCGTGGTGATGAATTGAAAGCCAAAGTGGTGGAAGTAATGGAATAATAAATTCGTAGAAGTTGCCATATTCTTCACCAATGTGTGGAAGGACGATACGTCAGCCTAGCAAAAGGCTTGCGACAAAATTTTGGAAGAGTTGAAGAGTCGGCCGATAGAGTAATATTTTATGTGATATTTGGTGTAAAAGCCTTTCGGTTCCTGCCATTGTGGGAATCGGGAGGCTTTTTTCCGCAAAGATATACCGGCAGATTTGTTTGCGGGCCTTAAATTTACTGTTATGAGTGAAATTTTACGACCTGAGTTTCCGTTAGGTTCAGTAACCTACCGGCATGTCCGAGACGGTATTTTTATCCGTCAGGACGATTATTATAGAAAATGTTTGTACACCGATTTGCTTTGGGTGGAGGCATCGGGCAGTTACAGCGATATCCATTTGCGCGACCGTTCGCGTATCGTCGTCGCCTTGCGCATCGGAGTGATGGGCCGTTACCTGCCTGCCAGCCATTTTGTGCGGATTCACCGGAGCTATGTGGTCAGTCTGTTCGATATCGACACGTTTGTCGGCAACATGTTGCGTATCGGCGACAAGTGGTTCCCGATAGGGCGTTTGTACCGCCCTGGAGTTCTTGCCCTGCTGAACATTCTGAACTATGTTTGCAGGTCTCCGGAAGACGGAGGGTGATGAATTGATTTATTTACTTTCCTGTGGATGATTTTGCCGGCATTTTTCAGGTTTTTTCCTAGTCTTTTTCTGGTGTATTTCAGGTGTTCTCCTGCATTATCGCCGATTTATCCCTGCATATACCTCCGTTACAACTCCCATTGGGAGCGGCGCTAAAAGGAAGGAGAAAAGAGGGAGTGATAGTATTATTGCCTGACAAGAGTAGAAGGATAGCCGTTGTATTATCCTGAAAAAAGTTTACTGTAAATCTAAGTAAACCTATGTCAGAATCCTTAAAAATCATTAAACGTAATCATTATCCAGTTCGGGTAAGATTGTCTGCAGTTCGAGATCGATTGATCAATGAACTTGATTACGCGGAAGTTCTAACGAAGTATGGGGTCAGTTCTTCAACTTTTGGGAATTGGTTAAAGAAATATAAACGTGTCATGTCGGAAGAAAGCTATAAACGCTTATCTTTATCGTTCCATGATCCCAAAACTTTATTATCTATGACAGACAAGGAACGTCAGGAGTTAGAACATTTACGCACAGAGGTGGAAAAACAGAGGGTACTGGTAGAAGCTTACGAGTTAATGCTTGAGTTGGCAAAAGGGCGTCTTCACTTTGATGTAAAAAAAAACTACGAGGAGATGCTGTCAGCGGGATTGTTGAACGACAAAAAGCCCGGTCGGGGAAAGCGATGACGGAATACCTGTGCACCTCTTTAGGCTACAGCAAGCAGGCTTATTACAAAAGTCTCCGTTCGTGTAATGACAAGGAAGAACGTGAGCGTTACGTTCTTTCCATCGTTGAAGAGCTCCGTCGCGATTTGCCCCGCCTTGGTGTGTATAAGCTTTGGAGGATGTTAAATGATAACGGTTTGCCGGTAGGCAGGGATTGGCTTTTTCGTTTGCTCCACCGTCACGACTTGCTAGTAAAGATGAAGAAGTACCGTGTCGTCACTACCGATTCGCGCGCTTGGCGCCACCAGTACCCGAACCTGGTGAAAGGTTACTGCGTGGAACGTGCGAACCAGGTATGGGTTAGCGACATCACTTACCTGGTAACGGGGAAAGGGGTTGTTTACCTTTCCTTGGTGACGGACGCTTACTCGAGACGGATCATGGGGTGGGAAGTCTATCCGACACTTGATTCCGCCGGTCCGGTAAAAGCCTTGTACCGCGCTTTGGAAACCGGGGGAGCTGTTTCTTTCAAGGACTTGATCCACCACTCGGACCGGAGTGGTCAATATTGTTCGGCATTATATACCGGGATATTGAAATTACATGGGATAAGAGTCAGTGTGCCCCAGGACGGGTCTCCCTATGACAACGCCATCGCCGAGAGGGTTAACGGCATTTTAAAGAGGGAATGGCTGAACGATATCCCCTTGAAGGATATCAATGACGCCAGGCGAAACATCGAAAGGGTCATTGATATATACAACAAGAAAAGACCACACCTGGCCGTTTGTTGTCAAGTGCCGGCGCAAGCCTATAAGGACAACAGGAAAAAATTTGCACGG
>ENA-UESU01002261-UESU01002261.1-human-gut-metagenome-genome-assembly--contig:-NODE-2261-length-12532-cov-5.371176_pt1 | contig 12532 bp, 9 predicted proteins | sample MGYA00243007_ERZ508008 | MGnify/ENA primary metagenome ERZ508008 (study PRJEB26167, sample SAMN06115399) | human gut metagenome | host: Homo sapiens | place: China:Henan | collected 2016-06-23 | study...
AATCGGGGATATTTTTAAAAATACCTAATAATATAAATGGAATAATGAAAAATCTGGAAAGGTTTTCCACAAATCCCGCGATCTGGAACGATCCCGCAGCAGGATGAGACATTCACTGCCGGACAGTGTCATTTCAATCCTGAGAGGTAAGCCATGCCTGTGTGTCCCACCTGCGGTTTTCCGGGAACGATCTACAAATGTGATGTTTGCGGCGATGTCCGTTGCAACGGCCATACGGTAAGCGCCGGAGGCCAGCGTGGTGCCTGCGGAACCACCAAGAGCCCCTTTGGTACTGCCAAACCGGCCGTGCCCAACGGCCGTTGCCATGTCTGCCGCAAGGGGAAGTACAGAAAAATCTAGCGATTGCCAGCGGCCCTGGCTTGCGGGGCCGCCGGCAGGGCCAGAGTGTCCGCATCCGGGCGGGCGCTTTTTTCCTGCAGGCCGTGCCATGGAGGCGGGATGCTGGCAAACGCTCCGCCTTGGCGCTATCTTTGTTCCCGGACAGGCTGTCCAGGGCTGGAGACTGGCCTCTGCGGCCACGTCCAGCCTTTTTTCTTTGAAGTGCGCCATCCCGGGGATGCAGCCTCCCTGCTGGAGAAGAACGGGCAGGACGTTTCCATGAGGCGCCGTGTAGCAAGGAGATCGATCATGCTGGGAGCCATCATCGGTGACATGGTGGGCAGTCCTTACGAGTTCCATCCGTGGCAGGGGGCTGCGGAGGCCTTTCCTTTGTTTTCTCCCTGTTCCCGTTTCACGGACGATACGGTGATGACCGTGGCCGTGGCCCGGGGGCTGATGCAGGCCTACGGGCAGGAACAGGCCTGCCGGGAGGCCTTCATCGACGCCATGCACGAATATGGCCGTGCCTACAGCCGGGCGGGCTACGGTCAGCGTTTTTTCCGCTGGATCGTCACAGGCAGCCGCGAGCCGTACAACAGTTTCGGCAACGGTTCGGCCATGCGTGTCTCGCCCGTGGGCTGGGCCTGTGACAGTCTGAAAGAAACGGAGCGTTATGCGGCCCTGAGCGCCTCCGTGACGCATGACCATCCCGAAGGCATCAAGGGGGCCTGCGCCACGGCCGCAGCCATCTTCCTGGCCCGGGACGGTGCCGGGCGGGATGCCATCCGTGACTATGTCTCTTCCCGCTACGGGTATGATCTGGCCCGCAGCCTGGCCGAGATCAGGCCTGCGTACCGTCACAAGGAGAGCTGTCAGGAGTCCGTCCCCGAAGCCATCATCGCCTTTCTGGAAAGCCATTCCTTCGAGGAGGCCGTACGCAATGCCGTCTGGCTGGGCGGTGACAGCGACACGCAGGCCGCCATCGCCGGGAGCATAGCCGAGGCTTTTTGCGGCGGTGTGCCGCAGGATCTGCGGGAGGCGGCGTTGGCCCGCCTCGATGACCGTCTGCGCGGCGATGTGGCTGCCTGGTACCACTGGCTGTCGGAGCACAGGGGCATCCGGCTTGACAGGAAGTCCGATCCTGTTCAGGAACAGAAGACAGCCGTATCCGCAACAGGGAGGGACATCATGGAGACCATGCCGAAAGCCGGGATGACAGGGCAGTGGGAAACGACGGTGGAAGAAGGCCTGCTGGCCGCGCAGGTGGGCAGCGGCGAGGTCCGGGTGCTGGCCACGCCCATGATGATCATGGGCATGGAACGGGCCGCCATGGAAGCTGTGCGTCCCTGCCTGCCCGAAGGCATGACCAGCGTGGGCACCCGTGTGGACATCAGCCACATGGCGCCGACCCCCTGCGGCATGAAGGTGCGCTTTGAGGCGAAGCTGACGGCGGTCTCGGCCAACGGGCGCGGCCTGACCTTTGCCGTGGCTGCCTATGACGAAGCAGGCCCCATCGGAGAGGGCACCCACGAGCGCGTGGTGGTGGACAGGGAAAAATTCCAGAGCCGCGCCCAGACCCGCGCTACTCAGGGATAACAAACAGGGCAGGCTGGACGGATGTGCTGGCACAAAACGAGACTGTACGGACAGGGAGGGGCTGAGGCTCCTCCCTGTTTTTTGTTCCAGGGAGAAGTTTTTTTCTAAAGTAGATAAGGTTATTTCTACCTTTTTCTATTATAGACGCAGGGGCAGCCTGCTCAGACGCCTGCAGTATGAACCGAATGCTGATGTGTAAGGCAATGTCAAAGGATAAGAATAGGCTTGCCCGTATGTCTGGGGAAGGGTAGGCTCTACACGTCCTTCTCCGGGAGAAGAAAAAACGTAGGTGTTAGGAGAAAGGCGGCCAGGCGGCACACAGCCTTGGGGCTGTCTGCCTTGGGCCCTTTACCGCGATATTGCGAATTGTCTGGTAACCGTCCTTTGACCATGGATGCCGGGTGGATATGGCACGGCAGCCATCTGCCCTGTGTTGCATAGCAATGCTTCGAGGAGGCACCGTTGTTTTTTGTCGGCTCTCTGACCTGTCTGAGCATCTTTCTGGCCTGGCGCTTGGCTGCGCCTTGGTGTGCGCCCTTCCTGGCGGTCTGCGTGACAGCCTTACTGCAGGTCCTTGCGGCCATGGGCGGGGTGTATCATGAAGTGCGCCTTGCCGTAGCTATCCTCTCCATCCTTTCCCTGCTGCCGGTCTGTCTTGCACTGTTCAACGCGGGAGTCTCGCGGCGGCACTACATAGGGACGGCTGCCCCTTCCCTGCTGTTCGCGGGGCTGTTGCTCCTGTTCGCCTGGCATTATGCCGGGGCCCGGCTTGTCTATTGGGATGACTTCTCTTGCGGGGGCTTCGTCAAGCATTTGGTGCAGGAAAATAGCCTCTGGGCCTGGGGCTCCGTCCTGCCCCGGAATGATTCGGTGCTGCTCTATCCGCCCATGGTCACCATCCTGCAGGCCCTGCTCCAGCCCATGGGGACGTTCTCGGAGCCAGCCATCGCCCTGGGTGAAGGTGCTGTCCTGCTTTCCGCTACCGGTGTCGTCATCCATTTGGCCCGGCAACGGGGGCTGTCGTTCTGGCCGGTCTGCTTCTGTGCCCTGCTGACGTTCGGGCTGTTGCGCTCTCTGGGGGCGCATGTGGACTATGGTTCCTATATCTTCGGCTATGGAGAAGGCCTGCAGACAGCACTCTATACGGCACTGGCCCTGTCGGTGATCTTCTCCTCCTGCCGGGAACGGCTGCTGCCTCTGCTCCTGCAGGGGGGCTGCGCTGTGCTCATCCTGTGCAAACCTACCGGGATATTGCTCGTCCTGTGCGTTCTGGGCGCCTTTGCGCTGCGACAGTGGTTTGATGTTGCCGGGCAAAGGTTCCGCCGTGTGATATGGTCACTCGTCAGTGTGGTCTGGCCGGCTGTCCTGTGCTGGGGGCTGTGGAAGGTCTACCGTGCCATCTGCATCACGGGGGCGGCCGGGGCGGACTTTTCCGTCATGGCCAATGACTGGGGGCTGGAGACCGTCCTTGAGGCCGTGCCCGTGTATGCCTGGGCGTTCCTGATGCGGCCCCTCGTCAGTATCCCTGTCATAGGACTGCTGACGTTCGCGACCGGTACAGCCGTGTTGCTGCTCCTGGCCTGTGGCGGGAGCTGGTACCTGCTGCGCAAGGATCCCCGGCTGTTGCCGAAGGGCAGGGGCCTTGCCGCGCTTTTGCTGGTGGCAGGTTTTCTGGCCTGGGTGGCGGCCCATGCGTATGCGACCATGGCCTATATGGATGCACGGGAGCTTGCTTCCGCAGCCAGTTATGAACGTTACGCTGCCGTTGCCATGGGGCCTTTGCTGGTCGGGACGGTATTTCTTTTTCTGGTGTGCGCTGCAAAACAGGGGCATCTGTGGCAGGCCAGGCTCGTACGCTTCTCCAGTGTGGTGCTCATGGCTGCGGTCGTGTGTTTTTCGCTGCAACGTCCTGCGGATATCCCCGGACATCTGGCCGAGATGGAGCAAGCCGCCCGTATCCTGCAGCAGGCTACGCCGGAAGGGAGTTCCTGGTGGCTCGTGTCCGGAAAGGCTTCCTACGAGTATGGCATGATCTGTCGTTATCTGGTAATGCCGGAACGCAGCGCTGGCCGCGTGAGCGACATGCTGGAATTCAATCCAGTGGATTCCCTGGAGGAACGGTTGCTCGGCGGTACGCTGCCTGCCGACCTGCGGGCCACGGCCCGGCGGCAGGAGGTGGACTATCTGCTCCTGTGGCGTGTCCCTGCCGACTTCGTGGCGCGTTACGGCAAGGATCTGGGGTTGCATGAAGGTGAGGAGTTCCCGCTTCTCCTGCGTCTTGATGCCTGGCGTGAAGGAGAACGGGAGCTGCCTGAAAAGATCGTGTTGCCGGTAGAGCTTGGCCGGCAATGAGAGGGATGCGGTACGCCGTATCCCATCAAGGGGAAATGCTATGGAACAGACTTGTGAACTGACTATCCTGATGCCCTGTCTGAACGAATCCGAGACGCTGGCCACCTGCATCATGAAGGCCAAAGCCTATCTGGAGCGCTCCGGCGTCGACGGAGAAGTGCTGATAGCGGATAACGGCAGCACGGACGGATCCCAGGAGATAGCCCGCAGCCTGGGCGCCCGGGTGGTGGATGTGGCGCAGAAGGGGTATGGTGCGGCCCTGCTGGGGGGGATCGCTGCCGCGCGCGGCAAGTACACCATCATGGGCGATGCCGATGACAGCTACGATTTCTCCAGCCTTCAGGTCTTTGTGGACAAGCTGCGTCAGGGGGTGGATCTTGTCATGGGCAACCGCTTCAAAGGCGGGATTGCTCCCGGAGCCATGCCGCCGCTCCATCGGTATCTGGGCAATCCGGTCCTGAGCTGGATCGGCCGTCTGTTCTTCCGTATCAGCATCGGCGATTTCCATTGCGGTCTGCGTGGGTTCAACACTGAGGCTATCCGGCGCTGCGGTCTGAAAACCACCGGTATGGAGTTTGCCTCCGAGATGGTGGTCAAGGCTTCCCTGTATGGTCTCAGCATGGCCGAGGTTCCCACCACGCTGGCCAAGGATGGCCGCAGCCGTCCGCCGCATCTGCGCACCTGGCGCGATGGCTGGCGCCACCTGTGCTTTTTGCTGACCTATGCGCCGCACTGGCTGTATATGTATCCGGCGCTGGCTCTGATGGGTGTGCTGCTCCTGCTTTCCGGTCCGCTGTCCGTGGGGAGCGTGACCTTTGCCAACAAAAGTTTCGTGACCTTTGCCATGCTGCTCATGCTGGGTATGCAGGTCATGGGGCTGGGGGTCGTGGCGGCCGGGCTGGCCGGTACGCATCTGCCGGGTAGGGGCGTCAGCCTGCTGGCGCGCCTGGCCTCCCGTGACAGGCTGGCTTTTGTGGCCCTGGCTTTCCTGTTGTTGTTCGTGTTCAGCTACGGCTACTGCTTCTCTGCCTGGTCAGGCGTCGGTTACGGTGATATGGCATCCCCCTTTGTGGACAATCTGAGCATTCTTGCCATCGTTTTTGGTGCCATGGCTGTCTTTTCCTTCATGCTGGCGTTCATCATCGCCGTGTGCAAGGAATTCGGCATGCGGCACTGATCCTGCGCCAAAGGCGATTGGCTGGCTGCTGTAAAAACGGGTATCGGATCGAGCATGAAATACTGCGCTATCTTGCTGTGCTGCTTCCTCTGGGGAGCCGTGCCCGTCCTTGCCTCTCCCCTGGGGGCGGACAGTTTCTTCACGGTGGACATCCCCGAGGGCTGGACCATCGAGGCCCAGGACAAGGGCTCCGTGACCATGCTTTCCCCGGATGCCGGCATCATGGTGAGCCTGGTGACGGGCCTCAACGGTACGCGCAGCCGCGCCGACATCGTGGAGGAGTACCGCAAGATGCTGGGTGCGCCGGATGTCCGGCCCCGGGCCGATGATGTCTACGAGATGCAGGGCCATGCGGGGAACATCCCCATGCGGGGCGTGCTGGCTCTGGGAGCTGACCGGCATGTGCTCGTCCTGCTGGCCGGGAAGGTGGATGATGCCCAGGCCCAGGCCATCGTGGATTCGCTGGCCCTGAAAAAATAGACTGCTTCCGTACCGCTTCCTGCTGGGGCGGGACAGCGATTGCAGGCGCAGGAGGACTGCTCTTGACGGGGCAGGAAAAGACCGTTTGGGTAAAAAGACCGTCGTCCGTGAGATGGTGGTCTTTTTTTATGGCAGGAAGGCCCATGTGCGGCTGGTTTCGTCAGGTGGCGGCTCGTGGAAGAGAGGGCGGGCTCGGGCCCGGGGCATGTCTGCTGCCGTCTCATATGCAGCAGAACTTGACGGGCCTGAGGAAAGGGCCGCAGCGTCTGCGGGACGGGAGCGCGTTGCAGGGATAGGGGAGGCCGCAGGGGCATCCGCGGCCGGAAAAGCCGTTGTCCTGCGGAAAGGCGGCTCCCCGGCCCCTTGTGGGGCGTGTGTAATGGGTATATGCTCCAAAGATTCCGCCTGCCTCTGGCGTGAGCAGGCGCACCGTTTTTACAAGGGATGTTTTCCATGTCGAATCATAGCGAGTACCTGAACAAGGTGTTGTTGAGCCGGGTCTACGACGTGGCCGTCGAGACCCCGCTGGATGAGGCCGTGAGCCTTTCCCGCCGCCTGGGCAACCGCGTGCTGCTCAAGCGGGACGACCTGCAGCCTGTGTTTTCCTTCAAGCTGCGCGGCGCCTACAACAAGATGGCCCGTCTTTCTCCCGAAGAGCTGCGCCGCGGCGTCATCGCCGCCTCGGCCGGCAACCATGCCCAGGGGGTGGCCCTGGCCGCCCGCCGTCTGGGATGCGAAGCCGTCATCGTCATGCCCGTGACCACGCCCGCCATCAAGGTGGATGCCGTGCGCCGTCTGGGCGGACAGGTGGTGCTGTTCGGTGAGTCTTTCAGCGATGCCTGGCGGCATACGCTGGATCTCATCAAGGAGACCGGCTACGTGTTCATCCCGCCTTTTGACGATCCCGATGTCATTGCCGGACAAGGCACCATCGGCATGGAGATCCTGCGTCAGCATCCCGACCCCATTCACGCCATTTTCGTGCCCATCGGCGGGGGCGGACTTGCCGCCGGCGTGGCCGCCTATGTGAAGAACCTGCGGCCCGAGATCCGCGTCATCGGCGTGGAACCCGTGGACTCCGACGCCATGCGCCGTTCCATCATGGCCGGGCATCGTGTGGAGCTCAAGGACGTGGGCCTGTTCGCCGACGGCGTGGCCGTGAAGCTGGTGGGCGAGGAGACCTTCGCCCTTTGCCGCGACCTGCTGGACGACATCATCACCGTGGACACGGACGCCATCTGCGGCGCCATCAAGGATATCTTTGAAGATACCCGCGTGGTGGCCGAACCGGCCGGTGCGCTGGCCCTGGCCGGTCTGCGTGCCTATGCCCGCGCGGGCAACCTGCGCGACACCACCCTGGTGGCCGTGGTCAGCGGCGCCAACATGAATTTCGACCGTCTGAGCCATGTGGCGGAACGGGCGCGCTTCGGTGCCAACCGCGAAGCCCTGCTGGGTGTGACCATCCCCGAGAAGGCGGGCAGCTTCCGCCAGCTGGTGCAGGCCATCAGCAGCCGCAACATCACCGAGCTGTGCACCCGCTTCGCCGACCCGGTCAACGCCCATGTGCTGGTGGGCATCGACATCAAGAACAGCGACGAGGTGGCCTCCGTGCTGGAAGACCTGCGGGCTGCCGGTTTCAGCGCCTGCGACCTTACGGACAACGAACTGGCCAAGCTGCACCTGCGCCATATGGTGGGCGGCAACGCGCCCCAGGTGCACAACGAACGCCTGATCCGCTTCTTCTTCCCCGAGCGGCCCGGCGCCCTGCTCAATTTCATGGACGCCATGCGCGTGACCTACAACTTCACCCTGTTCCAGTACCGCTACCACGGGGCGGACTTCGGCCGCGTGCTGCTGGGGGTGGAAGTTCCCGAAGAGCGGCGCGAGGACTTCGAGGAGTTCCTGGCCCGCGTCGACCGCATGGGCTACCCGCATGTGGATGAGACCGACAACCCGGCCTACAAGATGTTCCTGGGCTGGCATCACGACAACTAACTGATGCCGGTCTGCACGGACAGACCATGATGCTTGTCGGGAGGCCGCTCCTTCGGGGGCGGCCTCCTGCTGTTCACAGGCCCCGGAGATCCCGGCGGCAACAAAGAGAGCGCGGGAGGGCTGAGAGAGACCCGGCAGCATGGCTCCTTTGCGGACTATCCTGATGCCTGCATCGGCCCTCCCCGGGCCGGGGGAGCTTTCTCCGCCTGTCCCTGCCTTCCGGGCCGTCGTCATTGACAAGCCGGGACAGTTGGCCGAACATGGACAAAACCGGTATCGTCAACTTTTTACCGTCTGGCAGGACGCTATGATTCGTATTCAGGAAATTCTCGACAAGGTGGCGGCCAACAACCATGATGCCAATCTGGAGCTGATCCAGAAGGCCTATGTGTTCGCCGCCACAGCTCACGCGGGGCAGACGCGCCTTTCGGGCGAGCCCTATCTGTCCCATCCGCTGGCCGTGGCCTATACCCTGGCCGACATGGGCTTTGACGAGCCCACGGTGGCGGCGGGCCTGCTGCACGATACGGTGGAAGACACCGGCACCACCATCGAAGAGATCGACGACAAGTTCGGCGAAGACGTGGCCGACATCGTGGACGGTGTCACCAAGATCAGCATGATCGTCTTCGAGAACAAGGAAGAGGCGCAGGCCGAGAACATCCGCAAGATGATCCTGGCCATGAGCCACGACATGCGCGTGCTGATGGTCAAACTGGCCGACCGCCTGCACAACATGAGCACCCTTGATTTCCAGAAGCCCCACAAGCAGCGCCGCATCGCCCAGGAGACCATGGACATCTACGCGCCCCTGGCCAACCGTCTGGGCCTGTACCTGCTCAAGCGCCAGCTGGAGGACTTGAGCTTCAAATATCTGCGGCCGGACATCTACAACCAGATCGACCACTGGCTGGACGCGCATCAGGTGGTGGAAAAGCAGATCATCGAAAAGGTGGTCTCCCTCATCCAGGATCTGCTGGCTTCCAACGGTCTGGAAGGGCAGGTCTACGGGCGCATCAAGCACAAGTACAGCATCTACAAAAAGATGCAGTCCCAGTCCCTGACCCTGGACGAGATGCACGACATCATGGCCTTCCGCGTGCTGGTCAAGGACATCCGCGACTGTTACGCGGTGCTCGGTCTGGTGCACTCGCAGTGGAAGCCGGTGCACGGGCGCTTCAAGGACTATATCTCCATGCCCAAGGCCAACGGCTACCAGAGCCTGCATACCACGGTCATCGGGCCCGAAGGCGAGCGCATCGAGATCCAGATCCGTACCGAAGAGATGCACCGGCAGGCCGAACACGGTGTGGCCGCGCACTGGCTGTACAAGGAAAAGGGCCGGGTCAACTCCAAGGACCTGGAACAGTTCTCCTGGCTGCGCGAGATCTTCGAGCGCCAGGGCGAGGAAGCGGACTCGCGCGAGTTCATGCATTCGCTCAAGCTGGACCTGTTCAAGGACGAGGTCTACGTCTACACCCCTGCCGGTGACGTGAAGGAACTGCCCGAAGGCGCCACGCCGCTGGACTTCGCCTTCCACATCCACAGCAAGGTGGGCCATCATTGCGCCGGGGCCAAGATCAACGGCCGCCTCATGCCGCTGGGCACGCCGCTCAAGAACGGCGACATCGTGGAGATCATCACCGATCCTTCGCGCAACCCCAATCGCGACTGGCTCAAGATCGTCAAGACGGCCCGCGCCCGCAGCCGTATCCAGCGCTACCTGCGTACCGAGGAACGCGCCCATGCCCTGGCCCTGGGCCGCGACATGCTGGAAAAGGAGGGCCGCAAGGTCAACCTCAATGTGGCGCGCGCCCTGAAGGACGGCCAGCTGGCCATCGTGGCGCAGGAGATGAACTTCGAGAACGTGGACGAGCTGGTGGCCTCGGTGGGCTATGCGCATATCACGCCGCGCCGTGTGCTCAACAAGCTCTATGCCGTCCTGCATCCCGATAATGCCGCAGCCGCGGAACCGGCCACGCCCACCATCAAGGAAAGCAAGGAAGCCGCCAAGCGCAAGAGCGACGGCGTGGGCATTTCCGGCTGTGACGGCGTGCTCATGCGTTTTGCCAAGTGCTGCAACCCGGTGCCGGGGGACCCCATCATCGGTTACATCAGCCGCGGCATGGGCGTCACTGTCCACCGTGCGGACTGTCCCAATGTGGCCAATATGGAGCCGGAGCGCCTCATCTCCGTGCATTGGGACGGCGAGGAGGAAAAGCCCTACGAGGCCGGCATCTTCATCCTGGCCCAGAACCGCAGCGGCGTGCTGGCGGGCATCGCCCAGCTCCTGGCCCTGCAGGGCATCAACATCACGGCGCTGTCTTCGCGGGCGCTGGTGGACGGCCGGGCCGAACTGCGCCTGACCGTGGAAGTGTGCAACGCCACCCAGCTCTATGATGTCATCGAGGCCATCCGCGGCCAGTCCGGCATCCTCGAAGTGGTGCGCGATACCGAAGAAGCCTAGCCCAGCCCGCCCGGCTGCCGTGGCGCAGCCTTTCAGTGAACATACGCAGGGGACACCGCAAGGTGTCCCCTTTTTCGTGGGCCATCCCGCGACAGTTTTGGGCAACTATTTGCCAGGAACAGGTCTGTACCCGGCAGCCGGGTCGGCGTATCCCGGTAAGCACAGGACAAAGGTCCGTTGCCCGGACGGGATCTGCCGGAAAAGGGCGGAGCCTTCCGGTCTGCGTCGACGGGGAGCAGGAGGCATCTTTGCGTTGCGTTCCCCGGTATGCGGCAGCGGGCCGTCTTTCTCATGCCGGGGCATCCGGCACAACCGTTGAAGATATCGTGGGGAACACCATGGACAGGATGCAGAAAGCGGAAGCGTACAGGAAGGAATTGGGCAAGACGGGGGCCCCGGCACTGGCCGGGACGGATCCCGAACTGGCGGCTATCCGGGAGCGCCTGGAATACGGCGAGATCGCCGGACAGGGCTGCCTGGATGCGCGTCGGCGCCGCCTCATCACCCTGGTCGTCCTGGCCGCCATCCAGACGCCGGAGGGGATAGGGGAGGAGACACGGGCCGCCCTGCATCAGGGCGTGCGTCCCGAAGAGATCCGCGAGGCTCTGTACCAGTGCGCGCCCTATATCGGCTTCCCGCGGACGGAGGCGGCCCTGCACCATGCGGATGCCGCCCTGGAGGCCGCCGGTATCGCCCTGCCCCTGCCTGAAGGCGGCACGGTGAGCGAAGAAGACCGCTTTGAAAAAGGCCTTGCCGTACAGACCGGTATTTTCGGGGATGCCATCAGCAAGATGCACGCTTCGGCCCCTGAAGGACAGCGGGAGATCCTCGTCCGGCATCTTTCCGCGTTCTGCTTCGGCGACATCTATACGCGCACGGGGCTTGATCTGCCGCTGCGGGAGCTGCTGACCTTCTGCATCATCAGCGCGCTGGGCGGCTGTGAGGCCCAGGTCAAGGCCCATGTGCAGGGCAATGCCGCCGTGGGCAACGGCAAGCAGCTGCTGGTGGATGCCCTGCTGCAGATGCTGCCCTGCATCGGCTTCCCCCGCACGCTCAACGCCCTTGCCTGCGTCAACAGCGTGCTGCCGGAGGCCTAGAGCACCGGGCAGGAGGATAGCGTCCCCGCGCGCCCCGGCTGTGTTCCTGTTGCCGGGGCATGCGGGAATGACGGGATGGTCTTGAGGTCAGGAAGGCGCGGCCCTACGAGGACGGGCCGCACCGGCGCGGAACAGGACCGGCCCGCAGGCGGATGACGCGGACGTATCCTAAAGGCCGCCCGCCCCGGCTTCGCCCAGAGGCGCAAGCGTGCGTTTCCGCTGGATGTCCCGGTGGGGCGGTTCGCCGAACATGCGTTTGTACTCCCTGCTGAACTGGGTCACGCTCTCATAGCCTACGGAAAGGGCCGCCGAGGCCGCGCGCATGTCTTCCATGAGCATCAGGCGCTGGGCCTCGTGCAGTCTGAGCTGTTTGAGGTATTGCAGGGGGCTCAGTCCGGTGACGGTCTTGAAATGACGATGGAGCGTGGACAGGGACATGCCCACCTGCCGTGCCAGGCTCTCCATGCGTACCGGGGCCCCCAGATCCCGGCGCAGGATGGAGACGGCCTGCAAGACCTGGCTGTTCTGCGAGCCCTGGGCATAGAGTCCGCGCAGCACATGGCCCAGGGGCCCGATCAGCAGCAGATAGTGCAGCTCCTGCAGGATCATGGGGGCGCGGATGGCGATCTGCTCCGGCTTGTCCAGCAGCTCGGCCAAGCGCAGCACCGCTTCCAGGAATTCCGGTTCGGCATCCGCCACGGCGACGCCGGGGCCGCCTTCCTGCGGAGTTTTGTCCGCAGGTCGCATCCTGAGCATGAGATCCGTCAGGATCTGCCTGTCCAGATAGAAGAAGAGGGAGAGGAAAGGCTGTCCGGGAGCCGTATCGAAAAAGGAAGACGAGCTGGGCATGTCGATGCCGGAGACCAGGAACTGGCCCCGCCGGAAGACGAATTCCTGCGAGCCGATGAGCGAGCGCTTGCCCCCCTGGACGATGATGGCTGTCAGAGGTTTTTCGAAACAGCGGTCAGATGCGGGCGGGTCCTCCCGCCGGACGAGTACCAGACCGTCGATGGGGCTGGGGCGGATCTA
>ENA-UESU01002265-UESU01002265.1-human-gut-metagenome-genome-assembly--contig:-NODE-2265-length-12503-cov-3.970224_pt1 | contig 12503 bp, 11 predicted proteins | sample MGYA00243007_ERZ508008 | MGnify/ENA primary metagenome ERZ508008 (study PRJEB26167, sample SAMN06115399) | human gut metagenome | host: Homo sapiens | place: China:Henan | collected 2016-06-23...
CTGGCCGATGTATTCCCACAGGGTGTGGGGGCGCAGGGACAGCTCGCCGCTGTCCTCCGGCAGGAAGCTCTTGGAGACAAGGGGCTCCTCGTAAATATCCGTTCCGAAGTCGATGCTCATGGGCCTGCCTCCTTACCGTACCATTTTCTTCAGCGCCTGGCGGATGATCTCCTCCAGGGGCAGGGCGTCCATGTCGATGCCCTTCAGGGCCAGGCCGATCTCCTGGGACCCGTAGCCCAGCACCGCCAGAGCCGCCGCCGCCTCGCCGCCCTTGTCGCCAGGCAGGGATACGGGTACCGCTCCCCCGCCCTGGGCGGAGAAGCTGCTCTGCTCCTTGGCCAGCTTGTCCTTCAGCTCCAGGATGATGCGCTGGGCGATCTTCTTGCCGATCCCCTGGGCCACGGTGAGGGCCTTCTCATCCCCGGTGATGATGCTGAGCGCCAGGTTGGCCGGTGTGGTGGCCGACAGGATGGACAGGGCCGCCTTGGGGCCCACACCGGACACCGAGATCAGCTGCGGGCACAAATTCAGCTCCTCCTGAGTGGCCAAGCCCTACAGCTCCATGGCGTCCTGCCGGACGTTCAGATGGGTAAAGACTTTTCCCTTGTCACCCTTTTTCAGGGCGGAGAGGGTATAGCTTGTGGTGCGGCAGGCGTAGCCCACCCCGCCGCAGTCGATCACGGCCAGGTAGGGTTCTATGTGGGCCACCGTGCCGCTGAGATAGTAAAACATTTCGCTTTTCCCCCTGTGTTGAGTTCGAAATGAGGAATGAGGAGTTAGAAATTCAGGCGCGTCCAATTCCCCATTCCTAATTCCTAACTCCTAATTCACCTGGTATCGTACCGGTTCGGGTCAAAGACCCGCTCTGTATTCAGCAGGCTGGTGGCCGACCGCCCGTGGCAGATAGCGATGGCCAGAGCGTCAGCGGCGTCGTCCGGCCGGGGGATCTGCTTCATGTTCAGCAGGCGCTGGGTCATCAGCATGACCTGCCGCTTGTCCGCCCCGCCATAGCCCGCCACCGCCTGCTTCACCTGCATGGGGGTGTACTCGAAGATGGGCACCCCCAGCCGCTCCGCCGCCAGCAGGATGACGCCACGGCCATGGGCCACGGCGATGCCGGTGGTGATATTTTTGGAGAAAAAGAGCTCCTCCACCGCCATCTCGTCCGGCTGGAAGGTGTGGATCAGTTCCTCCATGTCCCGGTCGATCTGAAGCAGCCTGCTGGACAGGGGGATCCCCGGCGGCGTGGTGATCACGCCGTACCGCAGCAGGGTGTTTTTCCCCCGTTCCGCCCGGATCACGCCAAACCCGATGGTGGCCACTCCAGGATCGATGCCTAGTATGATCATGCCGCCCTCCTTGTGTTATCGGCTTATTGTACCACACTTCCCGGCAAATGGGAAGGTTGGAAATGGGCCGATCGACGGCAGAGCGAAAAAAGGGACCGCCCGGGGGCCTGCTGCATAGCATGGTCCGGGGGTGGTCCGTCTGTCTTGCTTTCATCGCTGGGCCGGGAGCGACGCCGCCGCTGCGGCCGCCGCCGGAATGGCCGCATCCCTGGCCCGGGGGCTGACCCAGGAGGAATTGAGCCGCTTGGCCGCTTTTTTCACCGTTCTGGGAGATCTGCTGGCCCTGTACGCCCTGGACGCGCCGGAGGGGCGGCAGAACGCTCCCCCTACCGGCCCATGAAGGAGCGGATCTCCTCCATCCGCTCCATCCCCTGCTGGTAGCCGTCCGCCCACAGCAGGCGCAGCTTCTCCACATCCCGCTCGATGCGGCTCACGCCCCGGAGGTCCTCCGGGGCCAGCACCAGCACCTTTCCCTCCTTCTCCAGGCGGAAGAGCTCCTCCCGGGCCCGGTTGTCCCGCTCCGCCCGCTCTCTCATGGTCTGGCAGAAGTTGGGATACTCCCGGTACCGCCGCTCGATCACCGGCAGCAGCTTCTCCCGCTTCCGCACGAAGCTCCGGGGCTTGGTCAGGATCACAATGGCCCGGTCGCAGCCCATCTCAAAGGCCCGGGGATAGGGCACAGTCTCCGCCGCTCCGCCGTCCAGGCAGGGCATCCCGTCCAGGTGGTAGACGGGAAACAGAAGCGGCATGGCGCAGGTGGCCTGAAGCAGCAGAAGGTTGTCATCCCGGCGGGGGACCTCCAGGTATTCGGCCTTTCCCGTCTCCAGATTGGTCACCCCCGCCTCCACCTTCCCGGGGAAGGCGGCAAAGGTATCATAGTCAAAGGGTACCAGCTCATTGGGGATGGTCTCATAGGAGAATTCCAGCCCAAAATAGCTGCGGTTATGCCGGTCCAGCAGATTGCCCAGCCCCATATAGCGCCTGTCGTTGGCAAAGCGGGTCAGGATCTCCAGATTGCGCCTGGGCTGGCGGGAGACATAGCTCACCCCATAGGCGATCCCGGCGGATACGCCCACCACATAGTCCGCCATCAGGTCCTGTTCCAGCATCGCGTCCAGCACTCCGGTGGAAAAAATAGTGCGCAGCGCGCCCCCCTCCAGTACCATGCCGACCTTCATTCCCCATACCTCCTTTTGACTGTCCGCCCCAGCCGCTCCCCTGCAGAGCGGCCTCAGCATTTCTCCGGGTATTATACCCCCTCCCGCCCTCTTTTGCAAAGGTCAATGTTGACAAAGCCGCGGAGCAGGCGGTATCATCCTTTTGATGATACCAGTCACATCGACCGAATAGGAGGCACTGCTATGTCAAAGATCGCGCACAGCGTGGAAGAGCTGATCGGACACACCCCCCTGCTGGCTCTGGAGCGGTATGGAGCCCGGCACGGCTTCTCCGCCCAGGTGCTGGCCAAGCTGGAATACCTGAATCCCGCCGGCTCCGCCAAGGACCGGGTGGGCCTTTCCATGATCCAGGACGCGGAGGCCAGGGGACTGCTGAAGCCCGGCGCCGTGATCATCGAGCCCACCTCCGGCAACACCGGCATCGGTCTGGCCTGCGTGGCCGCCGTCCGGGGTTACCGTCTGATCCTCACCATGCCGGACACCATGAGCGCGGAGCGCCGGGCCATGCTGGCCGCCTATGGGGCGGAGCTGGTCCTCACCCCCGGCGCGCGGGGGATGCAGGGCGCGGTGGAGAAGGCGGAGGAGCTGGCCCGCTCCATTCCCGGCAGCTTCATCCCCGGTCAGTTCGACAACCCCGCCAACCCGGACGCCCACTACCGCACCACCGGCCCGGAGATCTGGGCGGACACGCAGGGTAAGGTGGATGTGCTGGTGGCCTGTGTGGGCACCGGCGGCACCCTCTCCGGCACCGCCCGCTATCTGAAGGAGCAAAACCCCGCCATCCATGTGGCGGCGGTGGAGCCCGACGCCTCCCCCCTGCTCTCCGGCGGCCAGGCCGGCCCTCACCAGATCCAGGGGATCGGCGCCAACTTCATCCCCGACACCTTGGACCGGGGCATCTACGACCAGGTTATCCGGGTCCGGGACGGGGACGCCTTTGCCGCGGGCCGTGAGCTGGTCCGCTCGGAGGGCGTCCTGGTGGGGATCTCCTCCGGCGCGGCCCTGTGGGCCGCCGCCCAGCTGGCCCGCCAGCCGGAATACGCGGGCAAGACCATCGTGGTCATCCTCCCCGACTCCGGCGACCGCTATCTCTCCTCCCCCATGTTCGCGGAGTGATCCCCGGCGCTCTCCCACGAACCGCGGCGGCGCCGCTTTTTCCGGCAGAGAATACAGCCCCCGAAGCACCAATGCTTCGGGGGCTGTCGCTTTCACGATATGCGGATCATACCTGCTGGATGAAGCGGAGGAAGGCCGCCTTCCCCTCCGGGCCGCGTCCGTACACGCCCGCGTGCTCCAGCACCTGGGCAAAGACCAGGCCGGTCTCCTTCTGGACGATCTCCAGCGCGTTCTCCCGGGTGAAGGCATACTTGCCCCGGAAGCCCTCCGCCCAGTCAGCGTGCTTCTCCGTGCGCTCGTCAGCCCGCAGGTCTGCCCCGGACACCAGGGCGTCAGCCACGGCGGCCAGCTCGTCCTTCAGCCGGGCAGGCAGCACCGCAAGGCCCATGACCTCGATCAGTCCGATGTTCTCCTTCTTGATGTGGTGGAGCTCGGCGTGGGGGTGGTACAGGCCCAGCGGGTGCTCCTCAGTGGTCAGGTTGTTGCGCAGCACCAGGTCCAGCTCGAACGCCCCGTCCCGCATCCGGGCGATGGGGGTGATGGTGTTGTGGGGGACGCCGTCGGTCTCGGCCAGGATCACCGCCGCCTCGTCGGTATAGCCCCGCCAGGAGGCCAGGATCCGGTCGGCCAGTTCCACCAGCCGCTCCGCCTGGGCAGAGCGGATCCGGATCACCGACATAGGCCACTTGACAATGCCGGCCTGGACATCCTCAAAGCCTGGGAAGGTCACCGGGGTCTCCACGGGGGCCTTCTCCATGGCGAAGGTATAGCAGCCGCCCTGGAAGTGGTCGTGGGCCAGAATGGAGCCGCCTACGATGGGCAGATCGGCGTTGGAGCCCACGAAGTAGTGGGGGAACTGCCCCACAAAGTCCAGCAGCTTCCCAAAACAGGCCCGGTCGATCTTCATGGGGGTGTGGACGCTGTTCAGGCAGATGCAGTGCTCGTTGTAGTAGACATAGGGGGAGTACTGCATGAACCAGGGGGAGCCGTTGATGGTGATGGGGACGATGCGGTGGTTCTGCCGGGCGGGGTGGTTCACCCGGCCGGAGTACCCCTCGTTCTCGGCACACAGGGCGCACCGGGGATAGTTGGAGGCCGGCAGGTTCCGGGCGGCGGCAATGGCCTTGGGGTCCTTCTCCGGCTTGGACAGGTTGATGGTGATGTCCAGTTCTCCGTACTCGGTGGAGACCTTCCACTGCATATCCCGGGCGATGCGGTCCCGGCGGATATAGTTGGTGTCCTGGCTGAATTTATAGTACCAGTCCGTTGCCCGCTTGGGATCCTCCCGGTACAGGGACTGGAAGGTCTCAATGACCTGGGCGGGCCGCGGGGTGAGGCGGCCCATCAGCTCGGTGTCGAACAGATCCCGGTACACCACGGAGTTTTCCGCCAGCACGCCCCGGGCGTGGGCGTCGTCCAGCAGCTCCTCCAAGATGGGGGCCAGCTCCAGCTCCTCCCACTCCTTCCCGGGGTCGGTATAGCTGTCCAGCTTCAGGGCGTCCAGAATGGTGTTGACCGCCCAGACGGTCTCATTTTCCTGGATCAGCCCAGTGCGCAGGGCGTAGGTGACCAGCTTGGAAACGGCTTCATCGATCATTGCCGCCACACCCGCCCCTCAGTCCGCAAAGCCGTGGGGATGGCTCTTGTGCCACGCCCAGGCGGAGGAGACGATGGTCTCCAGATCGGCATACTGGGGCTTCCAGCCCAGGACGTCCTTGGCCTTGTCCGAGGAGGCCACCAGCTGTGCGGGGTCGCCCGCCCGCCGGGGGGAGATCTCCGCGGGGATGGGATGGCCGGTGACCTTCCGGGCCACGTCGATGACCTCCTTGACGGTGAAGCCCACTCCGTTGCCCAGGTTGAACACGTTGTTGTCCCCGCCCTTCAGCAGATAATCCAGAGCCAGGATATGGGCCTGGGCCAGATCGGTGACGTGGATATAGTCCCGGACGCAGGTGCCGTCCTTGGTGGCGTAGTCGTCGCCGAAAATGGAGATCTTCTCCCGCTGGCCGTTGGGCACCTGGAGTATCAGGGGGATCAGGTGGGTCTCAGGGGCGTGGGCCTCGCCGATGGCTCCGGAGGGATGGGCGCCGCAGGCGTTGAAGTACCGCAGGGCCACATACCGCAGGCCGTGGGCCCGGCTGGTCCAGGACATCATCTTCTCCATCGCCAGCTTGGTCTCGCCATAGCAGTTGGTGGGAACGGTCTTGTCCGTCTCCAGGATGGGGACCCGCTCCGGCTCGCCGTAGGTGGCGGCGGTGGAGGAGAACACGATCTTGTCCACCCCGTGGGCCACCATGGACTCCAGCAGACAGATGGTGCCGCCCAGATTGTTGTCGTAGTACTTCAGAGGGTCGCTCATGGACTCGCCCACCTGGGAGGAGGCAGCGAAATGGATAACGCCCTCGATCTTCTCCTGCTCAAACAGCTGGTCCAGGGCCTTCCGGTCCCGGATGTCCAGCTCATAGAAGCGGGCCTTGGGGTGCACGGCGGCCCGGAAGCCGGTGAGCAGGTTGTCCGCCACCACCACGTCCCGGCCGGCATCGATGAGTTCGTACACGGTGTGAGAGCCGATATAGCCGGCTCCACCCAACACTAAAATCGCCATATTCTTCATTCCGTCCTTTCTATTCCGCTGTTCCGCCTGACGTCACTTCAAAACCACACAGCCGCCCTGGGGCCGGATGTGCAGGATGTGGCACATCCCCGGACCCAGCAGCTCCTCCATTCCCTGCTGGAAGGTCTCCAGCTTCTCGTTGGGGACAAAGGCCTGGATGGTACCGGCAAATCCGCCGCCGTGGACCCGGATGGCGCCGGAGCCGCCCAGCAGCTCCCGCCCCACGGCCAGGGCCACCGGGATGGCCTGCTGCTGAGGGGCCGCCGCCGACCAGGTGTTCTGCAGGTTCAGGGCGGAGGACAGCCCCGACTGGTCCACCAGGGCCAGGAAGGCGGCAAAGTCGCCCTGCTCCAGGGCCTGGGCCTCCTGCTCCGCCCGGCAGTCCTCCTCAAAGAAGTGCATGGTCCGAAGCACCGCCCGGTCGCCGCACTCCTGCCGCAGCTGGGGCAGGGCGGCCCGGAAGGCCCCCTCGTCCACGTCCCGCAGGAACTTCTTGCCGAAATGGGCGGCCACCGCGCCCATTTCCCGGGTGATGTCCGCATAGTCGTCGGTGAGATCCGCGTGGCAGGAGCCGGTGTCCACGATGCACAGGGCATGGCCCGACCGGGTAAAGTCGTACTCCACCTTCTTCACCACAGGGGCGGCCGGGTCGGCAAAGTCGATGGCCACCGCACCGCCCACCGAGGAGCCCATCTGGTCCATCAGCCCACAGGGCTTGCCGAAGTAGACATTCTCCGCGTACTGGCCCACCTTGGCCCGCTCCACAGGATCCAGGGTCCCGCCGCCGAAGAAGCAGTCTATGATGGTAGCCACCAGGATCTCATAGGCGGCGGAGGAGGACAGGCCGGAGCCGGACAGCACTGTGGAAGTCACATAGGCGTCAAAGCCCGCCGGACGGCAGCCCAGCTCCGCCAGCCGGGCCGCCACTCCCCGCACCAGCGCGGGGGAGCTGTTCTTCTCCTCCTCCCGAACCTTCAGATCCCGCAGGTCCACCTCCAGGGCGGGGTAGCCCTCCGACTGGATCCGGACCAGGTCCGTCCCATTGGGAGCGGCGCAGGCCAGCATATCCAGATCCACACTGCCGCACAACACGCGGCCATGCTGGTGATCCGTGTGGTTTCCACCGATCTCTGTCCGGCCCGGTCCGCTGAACAGCGCGGCCTCAGGCCGGGCTCCAAACTCCGCCTCAAAGGCCCGGACCACCCGGACCGCCCGCTCCCGTCCCTTTTCCAGGGAGGCGTCGCTTCCATCCAGGGCATACAGCCCCCGAAGCGCCTCGTCCCCCCTGCCTTCCTGCAGCTTCTGTAACAGCTCTCCCGTGGAACCCATAGACGTCACCTCTTTCTCATTTCTACTACACAGTATATTTATTTTTACTAAAAATTCAATCCATCTTTCACAGATTCTGAAAGTTCGGCGGCTTTGACAGAAAATACCCTGTGTTTCTGGTCATTCCGCCGGGAAAGGCCCGGTGCTGCTCCGCAGGGTCAGAGATGAGGGCACCACCACCTTCAGCGGCACGGTGCGCTCCGGCTCCCGCCCCGGAAGGGCCACCCGCTCCCGCAGCAGACGCAGGGCGGTGCGCGCCATCTCCTCCACATGGGCAGACACCGATGTCAGCGGCGGCTCCACCAGGGCGGAGCGGGGCGTGTCGTTGAAGGAGACCACCGACAGATCCTTCGGCGCGTCCAAACCGGCCAGCCTCAGGGCCCGGATGGCCCCGATGGCCGTCTCCTCGTTGGCCGCCAGCAGAGCCGTGGGGCGAGTCCCTCCATTGGACAGACGCTCTCCCACCGCTCTAGCCGCCGCTTCTGTCTCCATGGGGCAGTCCAGCAGCCAGTCCCGGCACTCCAGCCCCCGGGCCTCCAACTGCTGAGAAAAAAGCTGGCGGCGCACCTCGGGGGCCCGGCGTCCCAAGTCATCCAGCTTCCATTCCGGGCCGATAAAACCCACCGACCGGTGTCCCAGCTCCGCCAGGTGCTCCAGCGCCATGGAGATCCCCAGGGAGAAGTTCAGCACCACCGAGTCAAACCGGCTCTCCAGGGGGGAGGAGTTCAAAAAGACGATCTGGGGGCAGAGCGCCTCCATCGCCTCGATCTGCCCCGGCCGGAACTTTCCAATGGCGATCATGCCGTCCAGCGGCTCCCCCTCCGGGGGCAGGAAGCCCTCTCCCCGGCTCTCCAGGGGGACCGCGGTGTACTTCCGGTCCAGACATCCCTGGCGGACAAAGCCGCTGAGATAGAGGTAGAAGGGGTCCTCCAGCTGCTGGGCCGGCGTGAGCATCTCTGCGATTCCCACCCGGAGCACCCCCTTGGGCGCCCGGCCCCTGCGGCTCCGGGTAGCGGTATAGTTCAGCCGCCCCGCCTCCTCCAGCACCTTTCTTCTGGCCTCCATGCTCACCGACAGCGCCGGATCGCCTGACAGGATCCTGGAGATGGTGGCGGCGGAGTAGCCCGTCCGCTCCGCCAGCTCCCGCAGTGTAGCCATGGTGATTCACTCCCTTTATTTTTACTAAAAATAACATAGCACAGGACCGGGGGCGGTGCAAGCCCCCGGAGGGTCATTCCTCCTGGAAGCTCCGAAAATTTTCCCGGTTGACCTCCCGGTAGGGGAGCCAGACATAGTGCTCTGCCGTCAGATCGGCAGCCTGGGCCGGGTCCTCCCCGGCGTACAGGGACAGGGCCAGATCCATCAGGACCTGGGGCATCTCCTTGGCGTTCTGCACCGTTCCGCTGAGCGTCCCCGCCGCCATGGCCTCCAGCGCCGGGGCGGTGGCGTCCACGCCCACGATCACAGGCATCTCCTCCGGGGCCACGCCCGCCTCCAGCAGTACGTCGATGGCCCCCAGAGCCATGTCGTCGTTGTTGGCAAAGACCGCCTCGATCTGACTGCCAAACTCCTGATGCCACTGGGACATCTTGGCCGCCGCCTGGCCCCGGTTCCAGTTTGCTGTGTCGCTGGCCAGCTTCTCCACCAAAACCCCGGCATTGGTCAGGGTCTTGATGGAATACTCTGTGCGCAGAAGGGCATCCTGGTGGCTGGGCTCCCCCTCCAGCATCACATACTGGAGCACACCGTCCCCGTTCCGGTCCACCCGCTCCCGGTCCTCCTGCCACTGCTCCCACACGATCTGCCCCTGAAAGATCCCGGACTGCTCCCCTCTGGGCCCCACATAGTAGGCTTTCTCCCACCGCTGGAGGTCCTCCTCCACCGGCTGGCGGTTGAAAAAGATCACCGGAACACCGGCCTCCTCCGCTTTGTCCACGATCACGGCCGCCGCGGTGCGGTCCACCATGTTGACGCACAGCACATCGCAGCCCCAGTCCAGAAAGCGGTCCACCTGCTCCATCTGGAGGGTCTGGTTGCTCTGGCCGTCGGCGATGCTCAAGTTGATCTTCAGCAGGCTCTCCCCCTCCTTCTCCCGGGCCAGACGCTCCATCTCCTGGACCACATTGGAGATAAAGGTGTCGTTCTGCTGATAGATGGCCACGCCCACCCGGACAGTCTCCGTCTTCTCCGGATCCCGGTTCTCGCAGCCGGTGAACAGAAGGACGCAGGCCAGCAGCGCCGGGAGCACAGCGGCCCGCCTCCGGTCAGGACATGACCGGGAACAGCAGCTTTTGATACTCTGATTCATAGATCTCATCGCCTCCCACCACCGAAAAGGGCAGTGTCTCTGTCAGCGGCTCGGTCTTCTCCCGGGCCGCTCCCGCCGCCTGCTGGACCGCCAGATAGCCCGCGGCGTATTCACTCCAGGCCGCCACAGCTGAGATGGTCCCCCGCTCCAGCCAGGCCGCGATCCGGCTGGTCACACCCACTCCGTAGAGGGCCGCACTGCTTCCGGCGCGTTCCTTGGCCTGGGCCGCGGCCTCAGTGGCCCCGATCTCCAGCGCGACCACCTGAGCCAGGGCCCCCTCCTCATCCAGGCGGATCAGCTCCTCCTCCCCGGTCTCCGACCAGCGGAGCACCGTGGCCCCGCCGCGGATCAGGGCGGCCTCCGCCGCCTCCACCCGGGCCTGCACCCCGGTATTCTCCGGGAGGCAGTCCAGAAGCAGGACAGTCCCGCCCCGGTACTCCTCCAGGGCCCGCCGGGCCAGCGCCCAGCCCAGCGCTTCATTGTCCGGTGTGATCAGGGCCACCGCTTCGGGCAGTTCCGACTCCAGGGTCACTGTGGGGGTGCCCCGCGTCAGGGTCTCCCACTCCGCGCCCAGGTCCGCCGGGTCCACCGGAGCCAGCACCAGCGCGTCGGTCCCCCGCTCCACTTCCCGGCGGAGGAGTTCCTTCTGCTCCTCCCGGTCATTGTCCGCCCCAGGCGTCAGGAATCGCAGCTCCGCCCCCAGATCGCCCGCCGCCTGCTCCATCCCCAGGCGGGTATTGGCCCAAAGGCTGCTGTCCGCACTGCGGATCAGAACAGAGACCTCCACCGGCTCCCGGCTGCGGTCCCGTCCCTCCAGATCCGGGGCCGCCAGGGACAGCAGCACCGCCGCCCCCAGCGCCACCAGAATGGCCAGCTGGATGATCCCGTTTCTCCGATCTTTCACGAGTCCGCCTCCTTCCGATAGGGCCGCGACGCCTCCTCGTCCAGTGCCGGCAGATGGATCCGCACCAGCGTCCCCTCGTCCGGCTCGCTCTGGATGGTCAGCCCGTACTGCCGTCCGAAGGTGAGCTGGATCCGCTGGTGGACATTGCGCACCCCGATGCCGGAGCCCTTGGTGTTGATGGCCGGCCGGTGCTCCTCCAGCAGCTGCTCCGCCACCTCGGGGCGCATCCCAAGGCCGTTGTCCTCCACATCGATGAACAGATCGTCCCCCCGGCGGTAGGCCCGGACCGAGATGACGCCCTCGTCCTCCGCCGCGGACATCCCATGATAGATGGCGTTCTCCAGAATGGGCTGGACGATCAGCTTCAGGGTATACAGCCCCTCTGTGCCAGGCTCCGCCGTGATCTCGGTGGTGAAGCGGTTTTTATACCGGATCTGCTGGATGTTCATATAGTGGCGGGCGTGCTCCAGCTCATCTGCCAGGGTGATGATGCTGCTCCCCCGGCTGAGGGAAATGCGGAACAGACGCGCCAGGGAGGTCACCATCTGGATTGCCTCGTCATACCGCCCGGCCTCCGTCATCCAGATCACCGAGTCCAGGGTGTTGTACAGGAAGTGGGGGTTGATCTGGGACTGGAGCACCTCCAGTTCCGAGCGCCGCTTCTGCGCCTCCTGCTGGACGATGTCGTCCATCAGGTGGTGCATGGTGGACACCATGGACCGGATGGACCGGCTCAGGTGCTGCACCTCATAGCACCCCCGCTCCTCGATCTCCACGTTGTCCCGGCCGGCCTCCAGCTCCTTGATGGATTGCTCCAGCCGGCGGATGGGGTCAGAGATATGGGCGGAGATCCGGAAATTCAGAAAGGCCATCAGGAAGATGGAGAACAGCAGCAGCGACAGTCCAAACAAGACCATTTGGTGGGAGTCCGCCTCCAGATCCTCCATAGGCACCACACCCACCAGCTTCCAGCCGGTGTAGCCCACGGTCTTAACAGTCACCTGCCGCTCCCGCCCCTGAAAGCTCTCCCGGTGGCTCCCGTCGGAGTAGCCCGCCGCCGCCCGGTTGTTCTCCTCCAGCAGGCCGGCGTAGATCAGCTGCTGCCTCGGGTGATAGATCAGCTCGCCGGAGCCGTCGATGAGATAGAGGTAACCGCCGTTGGACAGCTGTACATCCCGGCAGATCTGCTCGATTCCGCCGAAGCTCATGTCCACCAGCAGCACCCCCGTCTCGGTGGCCCCGCCCCGGGTAAGCTGCACCTGACTGCTCAGGGAGACCACCCACCGGTAGCGGGCATCCTGCTCTTGGAACAGGTTCTGGACGTGTGGGGTGGAGAAGTGGAAATTCTCCATCTTTTTGATGGCAGCCTGGAACCAGCCGCTGTCCCGAAGCTCCGCATCCGGCTTCAGCTCGGACAGGGGCGCGGCGGAGACCAGCCGGCCCTTCTCGTCAAACACGGCGATGGACACGATGGACTCCCGGTTCTCCTCGTACAAAAGACTCATGCCGGACTCCAGGGAGCCCTCCTCCAGATCGGTGTTCTTGATGATCCGGTAATACAGGGTGTCGGACACCCGCATCATAGAGCGGAGATAGCTGTCCAGATTCAAATTGACCTGAGCCAGCACCCGCTGGCTGTTCTCCGCCACCAGTTCCCCGGTGGCGGAAGAAAAGCGCCAAAACAGGCTCAGGCCCATAAAGATCA
>ENA-UESU01002287-UESU01002287.1-human-gut-metagenome-genome-assembly--contig:-NODE-2287-length-12445-cov-4.471135_pt1 | contig 12445 bp, 7 predicted proteins | sample MGYA00243007_ERZ508008 | MGnify/ENA primary metagenome ERZ508008 (study PRJEB26167, sample SAMN06115399) | human gut metagenome | host: Homo sapiens | place: China:Henan | collected 2016-06-23 | study...
AGCAGGGCAAAGATAAGAATTTTTCAATGAATTGAAAATCTGTAATATTTTGTATGATTAACAAATTTATACTCAAAAAGTATGATTTGTGGTGCAAAAGTTGTATATTGTAACAGGATAGAAAGTTGTCGTATTCGACTCAAACTACCGCAGATCGATTTAATAGAAAGGAGAGGATTTTTTAGACCTGCAATAGAACAAAAGCCGTAATTCTACGTAACTAATTAGTAATAGTATCACAACCGGAACGTAATATAAAAGTAGTTCATTTGGAAGGGTATTATTACATGATAAATAGAAATAAAAGTAATATATGATGCTAAAACTCGTAGAAGAAGATAAATTATTAAAGCCATTTGCAGGAATTATTGAAAAAAGACACCAGCAAGTATTGGCGATGGAACGAGAATTTACTTATCGGACGACTCGTTTGTCCGATTCGTGTAATTCTTATTTGTATTATGGGTTGCATCGAACGAATGAGGGGTGGGTGTTTCGAGAATGGGCGCCGAATGCCACGGCAATCTATTTGTTAGGCGAGTTTAACGATTGGAGAAAACATCCTGATTATGCCTTGACCAAGGTCGGAGATGGAAATTGGGAGATTAAACTGCCTCTGGGTGCGTTGGCTCACGAGATGCTTTATCGTTTACTCGTGGAGTGGAACGGGGGGAGCGGGGAGCGGTTGCCTTCTCATGTGCGACGAGTGATTCAAGATGAATACACGAAAATATACAGTGCGCAGGTATGGGACCCATTGAATCCCTACCAGATGCGTCATGAAAGACCAAAACGAACGGATTACCCGTTAATTTACGAGGCTCATATCGGGATGTCAACGGAGCATCGGAGAGTATCGACTTTTACTGAATTCCGTTTATTTGTGCTACCGCGTATTGTTGATCTAGGTTATAACACCATACAGTTGATGGCCGTGCAGGAACATCCTTATTATGGTTCATTCGGTTATCAAGTGGCGAATTTTTTTGCTGTGAGTTCCCGTTTCGGGACACCGGATGAGTTGAAAGCCTTGATTGACGCTGCTCATAGTATGGGGATCCGGGTGATTATGGATATTGTCCATTCGCATGCGGTGAATAACGAGGAAGAAGGATTGAGCCGCTTTGATGGTAGTTACGATCAATATTTTTACCCGGGCGAGAGAGGGTATCATCCTTTGTGGGGGTCTCGTTGTTTTGATTACGGAAAGCATGAAGTGTTGAATTTCTTACTCTCGAATTGTAAATATTGGTTAGAGGAATTTCGTTTTGACGGTTATCGTTTTGACGGGATTACCAGTATGTTGTACTGGGATCATGGAATCAATAAGGATTTCACGGAGTATAGCTTGTATTATGATGGAAACCAGGACGAGAGTGCAATTACCTATCTGGCATTAGCTAACCGGGTGATTCATCAAGTCGATCCTGAGGCGATCACGATTGCCGAAGATATGAGTGGGATGCCGGGTGTTGCTAGTCCTTTGGAATATGGCGGTATGGGTTTTGACTACCGGATGAATATGGGAACTCCGGATTACTGGATAAAGCTATTGAAAGAGAAACGGGATGAAGAATGGCACGTCGGAGATCTTTTTTACGAGTTGACCAACAAGCGGGAAGAGGAACGTACAATTAGTTATGCGGAAAGTCATGACCAGGCGTTGGTGGGTGACAAGACTATATTTTTCCGGTTAGTGGATAAGGCAATATACACCTCAATGAGTGTGTTTGACAAGAGCGTGATTATTGATCGGGGAATGTCACTTCATAAAATGATTCGCTTGGTTACTATCGGAACTGCTGCTGATGGTTACTTGAATTTCATGGGAAATGAATGGGGACACCCGGAATGGATTGATTTCCCGAGAGAGGGTAACGGGTGGAGTTACGATCATGCCCGGCGTTTATGGAGTCTGGTAGATGATGAAAATCTTCGGTTTCGCTTTTTGAATGTGTTCGATAAGTCGATGATTCAGATGGTGAATGATACATGTGTTTTTCACTGGCGTCCGGAACCGTTGGTGCGGGATAATGAGCGTCAGGTGCTGATTTTTACCCGCGGAGATTATTTGTTCGTGTTCAATTTTAACCCGGAAAAGTCATTCCCGGATTACGTTTTTGACGCACCTTCCGGAAAATACACGATGATATTGAACACGGATAACAGGAATTTTGACGGATTGGGACGAATTGATGAGAAGATTGAACACTTTACCCGATACGTTTCTCCGGGCAGAGGACAGTTAAGTTTGTATATACCCGCGAGGACGGGATTTGTATTAAAGCGTTCATAAATATATGGGATTTATGATTTACGATTTGGGTGTTGAGGTAATTGTTGAATCATAAATCTAAAATTTAAAATCTAAAATTAGATTATGAGTTATTTAAATTTCAACAAAGAAGAATTGGTAAATCTGGAATATTCTTTGAAGAGAGAAGTTTTATCAACGAATAGAGCCGGGGGGTATTCTTCGACAACGGTCGTATGCTGTAACACGAGGAAGTATCATGGACTACTTGTATTGCCGATCTCGGAGTTCGGGGGAGAGAATCATGTATTACTTTCCTCTTTGGATGAAACGGTTGTTCAACACGGGCAATCTTTTAATTTGGGGATCCATAAATATCCCGGGGTATATGAACCGCGGGGACATAAATATATCGTGGATTTGGAATACGATCCGCTATTCACGTTGACTTACCGGGTGGGAGGCGTTGTGTTGAAGAAAGAGATTCTGATGGTGCATAATGAGGCTCAATTGATGATTCGTTATACATTGGAAGATGCTCATTCGGAAACGTACTTGCGGTTGAAACCCTTTCTGGCTTACCGGAACGTTCACGCTTTGAGCAAGGCGAACATGATGGCAAACACAAAATTCGATCACGTGGAAAATGGTATACGTTCGAAATTGTATGTCGGTTTTCCGGCTTTGAATATGCAGTTGAGCAAGGCGAACGAGTTTGTACCCGTGCCTGATTGGTATTATAATATAGAATACTTGGAGGAAAAGAACCGGGGATATGATTATAAGGAAGACTTGTTTGTTCCCGGTTATTTTGAGGTACCGATTAAAAAAGGGGAAAGTATTATATTTTCAGCCTCAACTGAAGAGGTAAAGCCTTCCACGCTGAAACGTAAATTCCAGCAGATGGAAAATAAACGGGAGCGTCGGGATGATTTCGAAAGTTGTTTAACTTATTCGGCGTCCCAGTTTATTGTTCATGAAGGCAAAGATACGGAGGTTGTTGCCGGTTATCCGTGGTTCGGGCGCTGGGGACGCGACACGTTTATTGCCCTTCCGGGTTTGACATTGGCAGCCGGGGGAGATTTGAGAAATTGTAAAGAAGTACTTGACACGATGGTTCGTCAGCTACACGATGGTTTGTTCCCGAACATCGGTAAAGGGGATAAGGCTGCTTACAATTCGATAGATGCCCCCATGTGGTTCTTTTGGGCCGTGCAGGAGTACGATAAAGCGTTAGGAGAGCCGGGGACGGTATGGAAAAATTATGGAAGTAAAATGAAATCAATCCTGACAGCTTTTCGAGAGGGTGTGAATCCCGGGTTGAGAATGGATGCGAATGGTTTGATCTGGGCCCGACAACCCGGAAAAGCACTGACATGGATGGATGCTGTTGTGCGGGGTGTTCCCGTGACCCCGAGAGCCGGTTATGCCGTGGAGATCAATGCTCTTTGGTACAATGCGGTTTGTTACATGCTGAAATTAGCTGAAGAGGCAAAAGATAATACTTTTATAAAGGAATGGAAGGATATGCCCGAATTGATTCGTACTTCATTCGTGGAAACATTCTGGAACGAGGAACCGGGATATTTAGCTGATTATGTGGATGAAAAAGGGCAGAATCTGGATGTGAGACCTAATCAGGTATTTGCTTGTTCCTTGACTTATTCCCCTATCACGGATGATATGAAGGAGAGGGTTCTGAAAGTGGTTACCCGTGAGTTATTGACCCCGAAAGGCTTACGAACTTTGTCTCCCAAAAATCCGAAATATCACGGGCATTATGAAGGCAATCAGGATGAGCGGGACAACGCTTATCATCAGGGAACCGTGTGGCCTTGGTTAATCGGTGCGTATATAGAGGCAAATCTTAAACTTTACGGGAAACAGTTCTTGCCGGAGGCAAAAGAATTGTTGGAAGGATTTGAAGAAGATATGGCACTTTACGGTTTGTGTTCGATTGCTGAAGTGTATGATGGCGATCCTCCACATCATCCGAATGGAAGTATTTCCCAGGCATGGAGTGTCGGAGAGGTACTTAGAAGTATGAAATTGATAAGGAAATATGAAAATTAATCGAATTAGACCATTTCCGAATTTGCAAATTAATATATTATGAGCATAAGAGTATTGATGTTTGGGTGGGAATTTCCACCGCATATTGCAGGGGGCTTGGGAACGGCCAGTTACGGGTTGACGAAAGGCTTGGCGAAACATGGCGTCAAGGTGATGTTCGTCATGCCGAAGGCCGGAGGTGATGAGGATCAAAGCGTCGTGAAAATCATTAATGCGAGTGATGTCGAAATGATGAGTGAGTATTCAAACTTAGATGAATACTGGCAGAATGTAAACTTTATGGAGATCGGTTCGAATCTTGTTCCTTATCTGGACCCGGAAACTTTCGAAAGAACGGTAAAGGAGACCATCAAGACGGGCGAACATTCCGAGCATATCGTTTTCCGTAACAAGTTCCAATTTTCCGGTAAATACGGAACAAACCTGATGGAAGAAGTTGCCCGTTACGCCATGGTGGCAGGGACGATAGCGGCACAACAGGATTTTGATATTATCCACGCGCATGACTGGCTGACCTATTCGGCCGGGATTGTGGCGAAAAAAGTTTCGGGTAAACCGTTGGTGATCCATGTACATGCCACGGAATTTGACCGAAGTGGGGAGAATGTCAACCAGCAGGTGTATGATATAGAGAGGCGTGGAATGGAGGCTGCTGACCGGGTGATTACAGTGAGTAATCTGACACGAAATATCGTGATCAATCGTTACGGGATTAATCCGGATAAGGTAGTGACAGTCCATAACGCCGTGGATTTTCAAACACGTGAAGATGTTGAAGTTGATCGTGGAGTGAAAGAAAAGGTGGTCACTTTTTTGGGTAGAATTACTTTCCAGAAAGGACCGGAGTATTTTATCGAAGCGGCGAACAAGGTATTGAAACGTTTCCCGAATGTCCGGTTTGTTATGGCCGGTAGCGGAGACTTGTTCAATCGCTCTGTCCGGCGTGTGGCTCAATTGAAAATAGCCACGAAGTTTCACTTTACCGGATTCTTACGAGGTGATGATGTTCAGAAGATGTTCTTGTATAGTGACGTGTACGTGATGCCTTCTGTGTCCGAGCCTTTCGGAATTTCTCCATTGGAGGCGATGCGTGCGGGAGTTCCCACGATTATTTCCAAACAGTCCGGGGTCGCCGAGGTCTTGAAACATTCTATAAAAATTGATTATTGGGATGTTGATGCACTGGCTGACGCTATATATGGTCTGTTAGCTTATCCGGCTTTAGGTAAAATGGCCGGAGAAGAGGGATTGGACGAGGTGAACCAGTTGAAATGGGAGAATGCAGCGTTGAAAGTAGAGGAAGTGTACAAGGACGTATTGGGAGTTTAGAGTTTAAAATTTAAAATGTAAAATTATGAAAAAGACATTGTGTTTTTATTTCCAGATACATCAACCCGTAAGATTAAGAAGGTATCGTTTTTTTGATATAGGTAAACGTCATGATTATTTTGACGAGTATGTGAATCGTTCCACGATACGACGAGTGGCAGAGAGATGCTATTTGCCGATGAATCATTTGATCATGGATTTGATCAAGCGTTACGGAACGAATTTTAAGGTGAGTTTTTCTATTTCCGGTTCGGCATTGGAACAATTTGCTCTCCATGCCCCGGAAGTGATTGAAAGTTTCAAGGAATTGGCAAAGACCGGTAGCGTGGAGTTTTTGGCCGAGACGTACGCTCACTCTTTGGCATCCTTGTCTGATACCGATGAATTCGAGAGACAAGTACAGCGCCATGCAGCTAAAATGGAAGAGTTGTTCGGGCAGAAGCCGGTGACGTTGCGAAATAGTTCGTTGATTTATTCCGATCAGATCGGGGAGCGAGTGGCTGCCATGGGATTTGAATCTATGCTGACTGATGGGGCAAAGCATGTGTTGGGGTGGAAGAGTCCGAATTTCGTTTACACGAACGTGATGAATCCCCGGTTGAAACTGTTATTGAAAAATTCCCGGTTGAGCGACGACTTGACCCTGCGTTTTTCAGATCATAGCTGGCATGAATGGCCTCTCACGGCAGATAAATATGCCCGTTGGTTAAAAGATAGCACGCAAGATAGTGAGATCGTGAATTTGTTTATGAACTACGAGACGTTTGGTGAAAACCAATTGGCCGAGACCGGAATTTTCGAGTTTATGCGTTCTTTGCCCGAATTTATATTCTCGACAACTGATTTTGAATTCCTGACCCCGAGCGAGGCGGTGAAAAAACATCAGCCGGTGGCTCCTTTACACGTGCCTTACCCGATTTCATGGGCGGATGAAGAAAAGGATATTACCGGATGGTTGGGAAATGAATTACAAAATGAGGCTTTTGAAGAGCTATTCAAAATACAACCTAAAGTGGAAGCATTAAATGATCCGGAGCTGAACGAGGATTACTCTCGCTTGCAGGCTAGTGATCATTTCTATTATATGAGGACGAAACTGTTCTCCGATAACGACTACCATCGTTACGTTTCACCTTATGAAACCCCGTATGAAGCATTCATAAATTATATGAATGTGTTGAGTGATTTTGTCGCACGTGTGGAAGATATGGAAAAAATGCGTAATATTGCGGGCAATAAAATCACCGAAGAAGAGAAAAGTCCGGAAAAAAAGAAACGGACTCCTCGTGTAAAAAGTGCGGAGAGTGCTGCGAAGGCGACGAAAAAGGTGAGTACTAAGGAGAAACAAGTGAAGTCAAAACATTAAAAATTAAATATGAGTAATTTGGAATTGAAAGATCCCGCCTATTTGTTCGAGGTAAGTTGGGAAGTATGTAATAAGGTTGGGGGAATTCACACGGTAATTTCAACAAAGGTGTTGAGTTTGGCCGGGGAATTCAAAAACAACCATATATTGATCGGCCCGGACGTGTGGCGGTATAATGAACCGAATCCGGAATTCACGGAGGATGCCCATTTGTTTAAATCGTGGCGGGTGAAAGCGGCACAGGAGGGATTGCGTATTAAGGTAGGGCGATGGAATGTAGCCGGTAACCCTGTGGCTATTTTGGTGGATTTCACCTCTTTTATTCCCCAAAAGGATCAGATATTGACTTCTTTCTGGGAGAAGTTTCAGGTGGATTCGTTAACCGGACAATGGGATTACATCGAACCCGTGTTATTCGGTTACACGGCGGGAAAAGTGATTGAGAGTTTTGTTCGTTACCATATATCTCCTCGTCAGCGTATTGTTGCCCAGTTCCACGAGTGGATGACGGGAAGCGGTATGTTGTACTTGAAAAATGCCCTTCCACAAGTGGGATGTGTGTTCACCACTCATGCCACCGTGTTAGGACGTAGTATTGCCGGGAACGGCTTGCCTCTTTATGATCCGATGAAGGATTACAATCCAGTGGAAACGGCTCATCGTTTCGGCGTGGATTCCAAACAATCCCTGGAAAGTAAGGCGGCAGAATGGGCGGATTGTTTCACGACGGTCAGTGACATTACTGCGAAAGAATGTGAGCATTTCTTGGGTAAGCAAGTGGATCTTGTTACCCCGAATGGTTTCGAGAATAGTTTCACCCCCAGCGAGGAGGATTATCCCGCCAAGCGTCAGCAAGGACGGGAAAAGTTGTTGAAAGTGGCGCAGGCTTTGTTGGGAAGGGCGGTCGCTGAAGATGCTTTAATCGTGGGTATCAGTGGACGTTACGAGTTTAAAAATAAGGGTCTGGACGTGTTTATCGAAGCACTGGGACGCTTGAACCGGGATGCAGATAATAAACGGGATATTTTGGCGTTTATTCTGGTTCCGGCAGGACACAAGGGTGCAAATCGGGAATTACTGAATAATTTGGAACGTCCCTATCAGGCCGTAGAAATTACACATCCTTACGTGACGCATGAATTGTCGGACCCGCAAAATGATCCGGTCTTGCGTAAGATCGAGGAGCAAAGGTTATCGAACGGGCCGGAGGATCGGGTGAAGGTCTTTTTCTCCCCGAGTTATTTGAATGGTAATGACGGCGTGTTCAATATGCCTTATTATGATTTGCTCGTGGGAATGGATTTAACCGTTTTCCCCTCTTACTACGAACCTTGGGGATATACGCCTTTGGAAAGTTTGGCGTTTAAAGTACCGACGATCACGACCTCCTTAGCGGGATTCGGTTTATGGGTAGAATCCTATTGCAAGAAAGCGCATCCGGGAATTGAAGTGATAGAGCGGAATGACCGGAATAACGAGGAGGTGGTCGAGAAGATTACCGATAAAATAAAAGCGATTGCCGGACTGAACGAAAAAGAGTATCAAGCTGTAGCTAAGAATGCCAAGGACGTTTCGAAGATTGCTCTTTGGGAAAACTTGATCTCATACTACAAGAAGGCTTATCAGATTGCGATAGATAAAATAAATGAACGGATTGATGAAATCCCGGTGGTGGAAGACGAACAGTGGTCGTTTATCGAGAAGAAAGCGGCAACAAATGTTCCGAACTGGATCAGCGTGATCATTCATCGGTCGATTCCTGCCAAATTAAGTGCCTTGGAAGAATTGGCAAATAATTTATGGTGGTGTTGGAACGAGGAGGCGGTTGATCTGTTCAAGAGTATCGATCCTTTACAATGGATGTTGACGCGCCATAACCCGATAGCCCTCTTGGATAAGATTTCTTTAAACCGATACAAGGAGTTGGAGAATGACGAGGAATTTGTGGCCCGTCTGGCAGCCGTGTACGCTAAATTCTCCGAGTACATGGATGAGAAAAAACAAATGAATGATCCTTCCATTGCTTATTTCAGTATGGAGTATGGGCTACACGCTTCCCTGAAAATTTATTCGGGCGGTCTTGGAGTTTTGGCCGGGGATTACTTGAAAGAGGCGAGCGATAAGAAAACGAAGATCACGGGTATCGGTCTGTTGTATCGTTACGGTTATTTCACGCAGAAATTCTCTGCCGCTGGAAATCAAGAGGCTGAATATGAAGCGCAGGATTTCACGAAAATTCCGGTGTCTCCGGCTCGGGATGCAGAAGGAAATTGGTTGACGATTAGTCTTGCATTCCCCGGACGAGAGGTGTATGCCCGAATCTGGAAGGTGAACGTTGGACGGGTTGAGTTGTACTTGTTGGATACGGATTTCGAGGATAATCAGGAAGGCGATCGGAGTATCACGCATTACCTGTATGGTGGGGATTGGGAAAATCGTTTGAAACAGGAAATTTTGCTGGGTATCGGGGGAATCCGGGCTTTGCGGAAATTGAATATTCAGGCGGATGTGTACCATTGTAATGAAGGACATGCCGCGTTTACTGGGTTGGAAAGATTGCGGGAATACGTGTCAGAAGGTCAACTCTCATTTGCCGAGGCGATGGAAGTCGTTCGGGCGTCTTCGCTTTTCACCACGCATACGCCGGTTCCGGCAGGGCATGATTCATTTACCGAAAACCTGTTGAAAAATTACTTCTGGTTTGTGGCTGAACGCTTGAAAATCACGTGGGAACAGTTGCTTGGGTTGGGACGTGTAAATGCAAATGATCCGAATGAGAAGTTCTCCATGAGTTTCCTAGCCGCGAACTTATCACAAGAGGTGAACGGGGTTAGCTGGTTACACGGGAAAGTCAGTCGGGATATATTCAAGGATTTATGGCCGGGATATATGCCGGAAGAGTTACACATCAGTTATGTAACTAATGGCGTGCATTACCCGACTTGGACGGCTCCGGAATGGAAAAAAATACAGATGAGCGTGTTTGGAGAGAAATTCAAAACGCATCATTACGATAAAACTTGTTTTGAAGGTATCTACCAAGTACCGGATCAAGTGATCAAAGAGGTACGTATGGTTTTACGCAGTCGGTTGATCCGTCATATAAAGCATCGTTTGGCTGACGAGAAGAGTACGGCTTATTTCACGCCGCGGCAAATCGTGGAAATTCAAGACACCTTGCGGGATGATATTCTGACCATCGGTTTTGCCCGTCGTTTTGCGACTTACAAGCGGGCTCATTTGCTATTCAGTAATCTGGATCGTTTGAATGAGATCGTGAATAACCCGGACCGTCCGGTTCAGTTTATTTTTGCGGGGAAAGCTCACCCGGCGGATCAGGCCGGTCAGGATTTGATCAAGCGGATCGTGGAGATCTCCAAATATCCGCAGTTCTTGGGTAAGATATTGTTCCTGCCGAATTATGACATGGACTTGGCTCGTCACATGGTGCAAGGAGTGGACGTGTGGATGAATACCCCGACCCGTCCGCAGGAGGCTTCCGGTACGAGTGGGGAGAAGGCTGCCATGAATGGAGTCATGCACTTCAGCGTGCTGGACGGTTGGTGGGTTGAAGGCTATCAGAAGGATGCCGGTTGGGCTTTGCCGATGGAAAGAACGTACGAGAATCAAGAATTCCAAAACGAGTTGGATGCCGAGTTGATTTATAATATCATTGAATCGGAAATCGCTCCGGCGTTCTATGAGCGGGGAGAGAACGGTATCTCCAGCAAGTGGTCTGGATACATCAAAAACACGATCGCGAAAGTGGCTTCAAACTTTACGTGTAATCGGATGTTGACGGATTACGAGGATAAGTTCTATATTCCGATGTCTCGCCGTTTCCACCGTTTGAGTGAGAATAATTATGCTTTGGCCTCCCAGATTGCGGAATGGAAGAGAAAGGTTAGCCGGGAATGGGATTCCGTGCAGGTGGATGGTTTAATTCTGCCGGATAAATCGAAACAGATTATCTCTTTGGGAAAATCTTACCAAGGAAAGGTAATACTTGAGTTGGGAGAGTTGTCCATTGATGACATCGGGGTCGAATTAGTGGCCATGATGAAGAAGGATGAGAAAATCGAGGTTTGTTTCACGCAGGAGTTCGTGCCTGTTTCTTTCGAGAACGGAAAGGCTACGTATTCCATCGAGGTGACACCCGATGATCCCGGAATCTTCATGCTGGGATTGAGAATCTTCCCGAAGAATGTATTACTTCCTCACAGACAAGATTTTGCTTTGGTGAAATGGGTATAGGAAAAGCATGCAACTAAATAATAAGGGGCTGTCCCAAAAGTCAATTTTAAACAACTACCCCCACTAACTCCCCCTTACACAGGGGGAGTTGGAGGGGGTAGTTTGTAGATACTGGATAAGACTTTTGGGACAGCCCTTTTTTGTTATTGGCTAACGTAAATATATTCAGCTTGTCAGCTTGTTTTGCGGTTCTTTTTATACTTTTGCAGGCAGACAATTAAATCACAATCAATATAAAAGATATGAAGAGAACAGCATTTATTTTATTCGCCTTCGTTTTCGGAGGGTACATGATGGCCCATGCGCAGCAGAATACGACGGCACAGGACACGACAAAGCCTGTAGGCTACCAGTTTACTGATATCAAGAGATTGCCCGCTACCTCCGTGAAGGATCAGTATCGTGCCGGAACTTGTTGGTCATGGTCAACGTCCTCTTTCCTAGAGTCGGAAATGATGCGAATGGGGAAAGATTCGGTGAATTTGTCGGCCATGTATTTCGTGAAACACGCTTATTCGGATAAGGCGGATAAATATGTTCGCTTGCACGGGGTGTTGAATTTTGCGGTGGGAGGAGCCTCTTCGGATGTGACGAATATGGCAAAGAAATATGGGATTGTGCCTCTTGAGGTGTATCAAGGATTGAATTACGGGGAACCGAGTCATGTTTTCGGAGAGATTGATGCTGTTTTGAAAGCTTACGTGCAGGCGGTAGTGGAAAATAACAACAAGCGGTTGAGTACGGCGTGGAAACGGGGATTCGATGCTATTCTGGATACTTATCTCGGACCGGAGCCGGAGAAGTTTGAATATCAAGGATTCGTATAATCAGAATTTGTTGGAGGCTCATCTTTATTCGGATACGGTGGATGCGATAGAGGATTCTTCGCTACTCGAAGAGTTGCAGGTCGTGGTGGATAGGATGCCTCCTAAGATGAAGGAAGTTTTTCGTTTGCGGGTGATTGAGGATTATAAATTCAAAGAGATTGCCGAGGAATTGGGGATTACGGAGAATAATGCCAAGGTGCAGATGAATGGTGCGATTCGTATGATCCGTGAGAAATTGCCAGATCTGAAAAAGCGTTTGTTCTTTTTGATAATCTGGTAGTTGGTGTGTGATTGGAGAAATTATTTTAATTTTTTTGAAAATATTTGTATTTCGTTTTAACC
>ENA-UESU01002300-UESU01002300.1-human-gut-metagenome-genome-assembly--contig:-NODE-2300-length-12400-cov-5.660797_pt1 | contig 12400 bp, 9 predicted proteins | sample MGYA00243007_ERZ508008 | MGnify/ENA primary metagenome ERZ508008 (study PRJEB26167, sample SAMN06115399) | human gut metagenome | host: Homo sapiens | place: China:Henan | collected 2016-06-23 | study...
GACACAACTCCGGCTTTCGATGAACGGGGTTGTGTCTCAAAGTATGCGTGAGAAGGGCTTAAACTATAAACTTAATTTCGGGGTGGAGTTGCCTCGGATCAAAAGTATAGCAGCTGCATATGAGAAGAATCATGAACTGGCACAAACCCTATGGAAAGAGGATATTCGTGAGTGTAAAATTCTTGCAGGATTGTTACAGCCGGTAGAGACTTTCTTTCCGGAAATCGCAGATATATGGGTAGAGAACATGCCGAATATCGAGATAGCGGAGCTTACCTGTATGAATCTTTTTCAACACTTGCCTTATGCTCCGGCCAAATCATTCCATTGGATCGCTTCGGAAGAGGAGTATGCGCAGATTTGCGGTTTCCTTACTATTGCCCGTTTGCTGATGAAAAAAGGGGATATGGCCGAGCGTCCTGCCGGAGAATTTCTGGATCAGGCTGTTTGTGCTGTTCTTTCCGGCAGCTATCATGTGCGTAATGCCGCTTTGCTTGCCATCCGTAAATATATGCAGCACAGTGAAGAACACGCATTCCAGGTCTGCCGTCTGGTAGAAGGCATGAAAGATTCATCCGTAGAAGCCGAACAGGTATTATATAATACGGTGAAAGAAGAGGCCTCTCCCCACCCCTCTCCGTGGGAGAGGGAGCTAAGTTAGTTTTGTAACTAATAATAGACGATAGTATCTGTACTCCCTCTCCCACGGAGAGGGGTGGGGAGAGGCCACATCTTATTTTCATATTATTCTTCATATTATTTTTGCTTTCTATAAAAAAGGCTTAACTTTGTTGGCGCTAATTTCGTGCCGATATGGAAACTCAGAACGTAAAAGATACGGTAAGACAGATATTTACGGAATATCTTAATGCGAACGGGCATCGCAAGACCCCCGAACGTTATGCCATACTCGACACCATCTATTCTATAGACGGACATTTTGACATAGATATGCTCTATTCGCAGATGATGAATCATGAAAATTTCCGGGTCAGTCGTGCGACACTTTACAATACCATCATTCTGCTTATCAACGCCCGTCTGGTTATCAAGCATCAGTTCGGCACTTCTTCCCAATACGAGAAATCATACAATCGTGAAACGCATCATCATCAAATCTGTACCCAATGCGGTAAAGTGACCGAGTTTCAGAATGGAGCGTTGCAGAATGCGATTGAGAATACAAAATTGAGCAGGTTTCAGCTTTCACATTATTCGTTGTATATCTATGGGATATGCAGTAAATGCGATCGTGCCAATAAACGGAAAAAAGTAAGTAACAACAATAAAAAAGAGAAATGAAAGTAGATGTACTATTAGGATTACAATGGGGCGACGAAGGAAAAGGTAAAGTAGTCGACGTACTAACTCCGAGATACGATGTGGTTGCACGTTTTCAGGGCGGCCCGAATGCCGGTCATACACTTGAGTTCGAAGGACAGAAATATGTGCTCCGTTCCATTCCTTCCGGTATCTTTCAGGGAGATAAAGTGAACATTATCGGTAATGGAGTCGTGCTTGATCCGGCTTTATTCAAAGCGGAAGCCGAAGCTTTGGAAGCATCGGGGCATAACTTGAAAAACCGGCTGCATATTTCTAAAAAAGCACATCTTATCCTGCCGACACACCGTATTCTGGATGCTGCTTACGAAGCCGCCAAAGGGGATGCGAAAGTGGGTACTACCGGAAAGGGAATCGGTCCTACTTATACAGATAAGGTAAGCCGTAACGGAATCCGTGTAGGTGATATTCTCGATAATTTCGATCAAAAATATGCTGCCGCCAAAGCTCGTCATGAACAGATTCTGAAGGGTTTGAACTATGAGTATGATCTTACGGAAATGGAAAAGACTTGGATGGAAGGCATCGAATACCTCAAGCAATTCAACCTGGTAGACAGCGAACATGAAGTGAACAACTTGTTGAAGTCCGGCAAGAGTGTGCTTTGCGAAGGTGCACAGGGAACGATGCTGGATATCGATTTCGGTTCTTATCCGTTTGTTACCTCTTCGAACACGGTTTGTGCCGGTGCCTGTACCGGGCTTGGTGTGGCTCCCAATCGTATAGGTGAAGTGTATGGTATCTTCAAGGCGTATTGTACCCGGGTAGGTGCAGGTCCGTTCCCTACGGAACTGTTTGATGAGACTGGTGATAAGATATGTACATTGGGACATGAATTCGGTTCGGTTACCGGTCGTAAACGTCGTTGTGGTTGGATCGACCTTGTTGCATTGAAGTATTCCGTTATGATCAACGGTGTCACTAAGCTGATTATGATGAAGAGTGATGTGCTCGATACATTCGAGACAATCAGAGCTTGTGTAGCTTATAAAGTGAACGGAGAAGAAATTGACTACTTCCCCTATGAAATTAATGATAGTGTAGAGCCTGTATATGCCGAACTTCCGGGTTGGCAGACCGATATGACGAAAATGCAGAACGAAGATGAGTTCCCGGAGGAATTCAATGCGTATCTGTCTTTCCTTGAAGAACAATTAGGTGTGGAAATCAAAATTGTTTCTGTAGGGCCGGATAGAGAGCAGACAATTGAAAGATATACGGAAGAATAAACGGAATTTTAGATAATTCTTCATAAATAGGAAGGGAAACTCTTGTGATATACAAAGTTTCCCTTTATTTTTGGCAAACTATTTGTACAGATACTTGTAGTAATCATTAAAAAAAGAAAGTATATGATATCGTATTGGGTATTATTTATCGGCATTGCCGTAGTGAGTTGGTTGGTACAAATGAACTTGCAGAACAAGTTTAAGAAGTATTCGAAGATACCGACCGGAAATGGAATGACAGGACGCGACGTGGCTATTAAGATGTTACATGATAATGGAATTTATGATGTTCAGGTGACTCATACTCCCGGACAACTGACTGACCACTATAATCCTGCCAATAAGACAGTGAACCTGAGTGAAGGTGTATATGAAAGTAACAGTATCATGGCTGCTGCTGTGGCTGCTCATGAGTGCGGACATGCCGTTCAGCATGCTCGTGCCTATGCTCCGCTAACCATGCGCAGCAAGTTGGTGCCTGTAGTGACTTTTGCATCCCAATGGATGACATGGCTGTTGCTTGCAGGTATTTTATTGATAAATACGTTCCCTCAACTTTTACTCGCAGGTATTATTTTGTTTGCCATGACAACGTTGTTTAGCTTTATCACCCTTCCGGTGGAAATCAATGCAAGTAAGCGTGCCCTGGTATGGTTGAGTTCATCCGGAATTACTAATTCCTATAATCATTCTCAGGCAGAAGATGCGCTTCGTTCGGCTGCTTACACTTATGTAGTTGCTGCATTGGGTTCTCTGGCTACATTGATCTATTATGTCATGATTTTCATGGGTAGAAGAGATTAAGCGGAATTTAGACAGGATCTAAGTTTGGAAATATGAATTCCCTCTTTCGGATAAGTTCCGGGAGAGGGAATTACTGTTTGTAGGCTTCCGACAAAAGTAAACCTTTTCATTGCATAATCAATTATTTCCTATAACTTTGCAATCCAAATACATAAAACTGTAAGAATTATGGCAGCAAAACCAAGCATACCTAAAGGAACGCGTGACTTTTCGCCTGTAGAGATGGCGAAACGCAATTATATTTTCAATACGATTCGTGAAGTTTATCACCTGTATGGGTTTCAGCAGATAGAAACCCCGTCTATGGAGATGCTTTCCACATTGATGGGAAAGTATGGTGAGGAAGGGGATAAACTCTTGTTTAAGATACAAAATTCCGGAGATTATTTTTCGGGAATAACGGATGAAGAGTTATTGGGCCGCAATGCTGTGAAGTTGGCCAGTAAGTTTTGTGAGAAGGGATTGCGGTATGATCTTACAGTGCCGTTTGCCCGTTATGTGGTGATGCACCGTGATGAAATTACTTTCCCGTTCAAACGTTATCAGATTCAGCCGGTATGGCGTGCAGACCGTCCGCAAAAGGGGCGTTATCGCGAGTTTTACCAATGTGATGCCGATGTGGTAGGTAGCGATTCGTTATTGAATGAGGTAGAATTGATGCAAATTGTGGATACAGTGTTCACTCGTTTCGGTATTCGCGTTTGTATTAAGATTAATAACCGTAAGATTTTGACAGGTATTGCCGAGATCATCGGTGAGGCTGATAAAATAGTAGATATAACGGTGGCTATCGATAAGCTGGATAAGATAGGTCTTGATAATGTGAATGCCGAGCTGAAAGAGAAGGGAATCAGTGATGAGGCGATTGCCAAATTACAACCGATTATTCTGTTGAGTGGAACCAATGCCGAAAAGTTGGCTACATTGAAGAATGTGCTGGCGGGCAGCGAGACCGGTATTAAAGGAGTGGAAGAGAGTGAATTCATATTGAATACACTTGCGGTTATGGGACTGAAGAATGAAATAGAACTCGACTTGACACTGGCGCGTGGTTTGAATTATTATACAGGTGCTATCTTTGAAGTGAAAGCGTTGGATGTGCAGATCGGTAGTATTACCGGTGGTGGCCGTTACGATAATCTGACCGGAGTATTCGGTATGGCAGGCGTTTCGGGAGTAGGCATTTCTTTTGGCGCCGACCGCATTTTTGATGTGTTGAATCAATTGGAACTTTACCCGAAGGAAGCGGTGAACGGCACGCAACTGTTGTTTGTAAACTTCGGTGAGAAGGAAGCGGCTTTCTCTATGGAGATATTGGCCAAAGCACGTTTGGCCGGTATACGTGCAGAGATTTTCCCGGATGCGGCAAAAATGAAGAAACAGATGAGCTATGCCAATGCCAAGAATATTCCGTTTGTAGCTATTGTGGGCGAAAATGAGATGAATGAGGGCAAGGCGATGCTGAAAAATATGGAGACCGGTGAGCAGTCGTTGGTTTCAGGGGAAGAGTTGATCAAGGCTCTTTTGAAATAGTTTTTCTCCCCCCCGTTCTCCTCGGTGCCGGAGATATCTTTCTTCGGTGCCGGACCACTGTCTCCTCAGTGGTGAAGAAGATCCTCCCCGATGCCGGCAAGGTTGAACTGCAGTTCAATTCAGAAGCACCGGGGAGGATTTTTTATTCCTTTTACCATTCTATTTTATCGAGTATTCCGTTGAGACAGGCGATGGCCACTCCGTAATTGGTCATTGGAATTTTTTGCAGCTTGGCTTGTGCTATCCGGCTGAGAACATACTTTCGGTTGAACATGCAGGCACCACACTGGATTATTAGATCATACTTCTTGAGATCTTTTGGAAAATCATTGCCGGATACGATGTCTATTTGTAATCCTTCTCCTGCTTTTTTGCGTAAAAGACGGGGAAGTTTTACACGGCCGATATCTTCTGACAATGGTGCATGAGTACATGCTTCGGCAATCAGCACATGAGATTTTTCAGTCAGTTTATCAATGGCCGACGCACTGGCGGTGTAGTATTCGATGTCCCCTTTATAAGCGGCGAATAGCACGGAAAAAGAGGTCAGCATGCTTTCTGCCGGTTTCTGTTCGTAGACAGTTTTGAATACCTGCGAATCGGTGATAATCAGTTTAGGAGGGCGTGATAGTGCTTGTAGGGTGGCTTTCAGCCGGTCAGTAGTGCAACTCATCACCGGGCATTTCCGGTCAAGCAATTCTCGGAGTGTCTGTACTTGCGGAAGGATGAGGCGCCCTTTGGGTGCTTGTATGTCTTGCGGCATGACGAGTAGAACGAGATCCCCTTCCGAAACCAGATTCCCCGTGATACTTTGTGCATCGAAATCTTCCGGCAGATGCCGTATGATGGCTTGCGAAATTTCTGCTATGCCTTGATGTGTCTTTGCGCTTACGATGAGAGGATACTGTCCGCTTTTATCTTTGATGCTTTGTGCTTCCTGTTCCGTATCATGCAGTATGTCCGCTTTGTTTAGTAGCAAAATTACCGGAATATTCTTTTCTTTGAGTATCTTGATCCAGTGAAGTTCTTCTTTCATATCCGGGTGGCAGAGCAACAGGGCAATGTCTGTTTTTTCAATAGCCTGCAAAGTACGGGTTATACGCATCTTCCCCAGTTCGCCTTCATCGTCATATCCGGGCGTGTCGATGAAAAGGCAGGGGCCGATGCCGTGAATCTCCATTGCTTTAAGCACCGGATCGGTCGTTGTGCCTGGAGTGTCGGATACAAGGGCGGTATTCTGTCCTGTCAGTGCATTGATCAAGGAGGACTTGCCACTGTTTCGCCGCCCGAAAAGAGCGATATGCAGTCGGTTGGAATTAGGAGTTTTCTGAAAGCTCATACTGATTGAATTATAAAATGATGATTGTCGGTCCGATGTATCTTTCCGTTCGGGAAATATTTCTTGCAAGGACAATGCAGGGTAGCACCGGGTGCTACACTAAAACCGAAAGTCTCTTTTCCCATTAGCTATTTCGCTCAGGTTCCGGATGGCTATTTCTTTGATTTTCGGATTAGGTATTCCGGCAGCTTCGGCAGCTATCAACGATTCGCCTTTGATACGGGTGGCGGGAGAGGCATAATCCTCCAGATACTCTTTTAAAGTCATCAAGGCATTCGGTCCGCAGCAGTTGGCTATCTGGCCTGATTTAACCAGTGACATAAACCGGTCGCCTGTTCTTCCGGCCCGATAGCAGGCAGTGCAGAAACTGGGGATGTATCCTAAGTCGAGCAGCCAGCTCACGATTTCGTCCAGTGTACGGGTATCATTCAAATCAAACTGCGCTGAATTTTCGGATAAAGGTTCCGGCACCGCATAACCGCCTACGCTGGTGCGCGAGCCGCCACTGATTTGTGAAATACCTATGTCAAGAACCTGTTGCCGAGACTCTTGTGATTCACGGGTAGAAATAATCATTCCTGTATAAGGTACGGCAATGCGGATCACTGCTACGATGCGGCGGAATATATCATCGGACACGGCATTGGGGAAGTCGGCAGTATCGATGTCATCAGCCGGGCAAATGCGTGGAACACTGATCGTATGCGGTCCTACTCCGAATACGGCTTCAAGATGTTCGGCATGCATTAGCAGTCCGGTAAAGTCATATTTAAAAGTATTCAGTCCGAACAAGACCCCGATGCCCACATCGTCTATTCCTCCTTGCATGGCACGGTCCATAGCTTCCGTATGCCAGGCATAGTTGCTTTTGGGTCCGGTGGGGTGGAGCTTTTCGTAGTTCTCTTTATGGTAAGTCTCTTGAAAGAGGATATAGGTTCCGATACCTGCATCTTTCAGTTTTCTGTAGTTCTCCACCGTAGTGGCGGCTATGTTGACGTTCACCCGGCGGATTGCTCCGTTTTTGTGTTTGATGCTGTATATCGTTTCGATGGATTCGAGAATATACTCCAACGGGTTGAGTATCGGGTGTTCACCGGCTTCCAATGCCAAACGCTTATGGCCCATATCCTGTAGGGCGATTACTTCACGACGAATTTCTTCTTGTGTCAGTTTTTTACGGGCAATCGTTTTGTTTTTCAGATGATACGGGCAATAGGTACAGCCGTTTACGCAATAGTTGGAGAGATAGAGTGGCGCAAACATCACGATGCGGTTACCGTAGAGTTTCTGTTTAATCTCTTTGGCTAAGTGAAAGATACGTTCTGTCAGATCCGGCTGGCCACATTCCAGCAGGAGAGCGGCTTCCCGGTGGGTGAGTCCTTTGCACAGGGCGGCTTTGTCTATGAGTCGCTCTATCAGCGTCCGGTTATTTTTGTTTTCGCGGGCATACTCCAGTGTGTCCAATATCTCCTGATGATTGATGAATTCATCAGCTCGGGAGGAATGGGGGAGGTAAGGTATGGTTTCCATTGTTTTTTAATTATTTAAACGGGTTATCACCGTTTGGGGCATCTCCTCGTGTGGGAAGTACTTTGTAACCGATAGCCTGTAACTGCTTGTTCAGCATGGCAAGACCTTCGGCAGCTTCGGCACCGAGAGAAGCTTTGTTATTATATAATGCATATTTTATTCGTTCTTCGCAAGGCGAGAGGTTAGGCATCACCACGTTGGCACCTGCCAGTATACCTCGTTCGCGCCCGTCGGGTGCAAGGGTGGCCAAGGCCGTAGTAGCCGGAATGAGTGCATCGGGCAGCATCAGCCGGAAGATGGAGAGTAACCGTAAAGTCTGCTCTATGCTTCCCGGCGCGGATGTGCCGAAAGGTGTATCCTGATGAGGGATAAAAGGACCTATGCCGATCATCTGCGGGCGGAAACATTCGATGAACCTGATGTCTTCGATGAGATGATCGGTCGTCTGCCCGGGGCTGCCTACCATTATTCCTGTCCCTGTCTGGTAGCCTATCTCTTTTAACCAATGCAAACATTGTATCCGGTTTTGTTGTGACATTTCTGCCGGGTGCAACAGCTTGTAATGTTCTGCGTTAAATGTCTCGTGACGCAGGAGATAACGATTGGCTCCTGCACGGAAAAAACGCTCGTATTCTTCCCGGGTCTTTTCTCCCAAAGACAGGGTAATGGCACAATCGGGGAAGCGGTTTCTTATGGCGGCTACGGTCTCTTCTACCCATTCGGACGATTGTGCCGCATCTTCTCCTCCCTGCATTACAAAGGTACGGAATCCCAACTCGTATCCTTGCGTGCAACAGTCGAGGATCGTTTCACGGCTGAGGCGATATCGTTCTACTTGTGGATTTCCTTTTCGTATTCCACAGTAATGGCAATTGTTCCGGCAGCAATTGCTGATTTCAATCAGTCCACGGATATAGATATTATTACCAAAACGTGCCTGTGTCACTTTCTGTGCCTGTCGGTGCAGATATGTGGTGACATCGACATGGGTGCAGGTCAGTAGTGCCTTGTATCCCTCGGGCGGGAGGGTATGTTCTTGTTTGAGACGGTCAACCCATATTTTCATAAGATTCTTTGCGTTTAAGCAAGCTCTGTACCAATTGCCGGCGACCGGAAACAATATCGTTGTGCGTACTCGGTCCGGTGATACAACCGCCCTCACAAGCCATTACCTCGATGAATTGTCCGGCGGCTTTACCCGTTTTGGCGCATGCCCGGAGCAAGGCGATATTCTTTTTGTTTATATCGGACACTTGGATGGCGTTGATCTTGTCGGCTTCTTCTTTCAGGTAAGCTTTTACCGCTCCCATTACACCACCTGCCTGGGCAAATCCGTGTGCTTCGCGCACGGAAGTGTATGCCAGAGAGAAAGGTTGAGCCTGTTCCAACCGGATATCCATACCGTCGAGGATGGAACCTATTTCTTCAAATGTCAGAATGAAATCTACTGCTTCATCACGACGTATTTCCTGACGTTTTGCCACGCAAGGACCGACGAATACGATTTTTGCATCCGGGTGCTTTTCTTTTGCAATACGGGCTGCATAGTACATGGGCGAGCCGGTGGTGGATACGTAAGGTTTTAAATCGGGAATGTGCTTTTCTACCAATTCGATATACGACGGACAGCAGGAAGTTGTCATAAATGCTTGTCCTTCTTCCAACTTTTCCAGTAACTCATGGGCCTCATTGCTGGTGGTATCCATGGCCCCTTGTGCCACTTCGATCACATCTGTGAAACCGATCTCCTTGAAAGCGCCGTATACGTGTTCTATATCGGTTTTGAACTGTCCGAGGATGGAAGGAGCAATAATCGCTACCATCTTTTCTCCTTTACGTATGTGTTGCAGAACATCGAAGGCTTGTGAGATTTCGAAAATGGCACCGAACGGACAAGCGTTCATACACTTTCCGCAATAGATGCATTTGCTCTCGTTGATGTGTTCGATACCCCGTTCGTCTTTACTGATTGCCTTGACAGGACAAGCTTCTTCGCAAGGCACAGGAATATAGACGATGGCATGGTACGGGCAGCTTTTATGGCAGATGCCACAACTGACGCAAGTGTCATGGTCAATCATTGCTTGTCCGTTTTTCTTAAAACGGATGGCATCTTTGGGGCAGTTCATATAGCAACTGCGTGCCACGCACCCCCGGCAGAGATTGGTTATTTCATAATTGATTTGTACACAGGAAGAACAGGCTTCATCTATTACGCACAGGATATTCTCTTTAGTACACGTTTCGCGGTCTAATGCTTGACGGGCGTATTCGGACAAGGTAGTCAACTCATCCTTTTCATCTGCCATGTCCAGTCCCAACAAGGGGAGGCATTTGTATTTCCATACAGCGCGCTCTTTGTGGATGCAGCACCGTCCCAATGGTTTTGATTTACGGGGGCTCAATTCAATGGGAAGCCGGTCGATTTTGTCTGTTAATTCATCTTTCTTCCATAGTCTTACGAGGTCGGCCAGCAGTTTGTGGCGGACAATCATAACGTTGTTAGTAAATGCCATAATGTCTTTTTAGGGTTGTTAGGGACTGCAAAGATAATGAACAGTTTGCTGAAAAACTAATATTCGTTAAAGATGATTGTCATGCCAACTTCAAACAATTGTAATATCCCATGTGTTTCTTTGCACTCAACCGAATAAATTATTATGATAGGGCTTTTTAATGATTGTTTCCCTCCGATTATGGATGGGGTATCGCTTACTACACAGAATTATGCTTATTGGCTTCATAAAAAAGCCGGCAATGTTTGTGTTGTGACTCCTAAAACACCGGCTGCAAAAGATAAAGAGGCATATCCGGTGTATCGTTATTCTTCTGTTCCCATTCCTATGCGTAAACCGTATCGGTTGGGGTTTCCACGTATTGACTGGCCTTTTCACGAACGAATCAATAAACTCTCTTTTGAACTGGTGCACGCGCATTGTCCTTTTTCATCCGGTTCGCTTGCTCTGAAAATAGCCAAAACGCAGCATATTCCTTTGGTAGCTACATTTCATTCTAAGTACCGTTCTGATTTTGAGAGGGTCATTCCTTGCAAAGCTCTGGTTGACTATCTGATTCGAAGCATTATCCGTTTTTATGAAATGGCAGATGAAGTATGGATTCCACAGGCGGCGGGCGTTATCCTCGGTGCAAACATCGGTACTACCATTACTTCACAGCTGGTATCTTTTAATTTATCCAAAATAGCACCGCTGATCCTGCTGGTGGGTGTGGTCGTGATGATGTTTACGAAGAAGGAAAAGGTCCGTAAGGTGGCGGAAGTGGTCGTTGGTTTCGGTATCCTGTTCGTAGGCCTGAGCACCATGTCCCAGGCTATGGCGAACATGAAGAATGAGCCACAGGTGGTCAATCTGCTGATGTCTCTGAAGAACCCGTTCTTAGCCACATTGATGGGATTTGCTCTGACAGCCATTATCCAGAGTTCGTCCGTAACGGTCAGCATTGTGTTGTTGCTGGCTAATCAGGATCTGCTGCCGTTACCTATTACGCTGTACATTATCCTGGGATGTAATATCGGTGCCTGCGCTACCGCAATGTTAGCTTCCATGACCGGTAAAAAGGACGCAAAGAGAGCAGCACTGATCCATCTGCTGTTCAATATTATCGGTACGGTTATTATTTACATTGCCCTGTTTGTGGCAGGAGACCAGATTGTGGAACTGATCAAGTCTATCTCTGCGGACAACGGCCGGTTCGTAGCAAATGCACATACGCTGATCAAGATTGCGCAGGTAATTATGCTGTTCCCGTTCACTGGCTGGCTGGTGAAGATGACTTACCTGATCGTACCCGGCGAGGATCAGAAGGTTGGTTACAGAGAGAGCTATCAGTTAAAATACATCGGCGACAAAGTGGTGTTCAACCCTGCTACCGCAGTGGTAGAAGTTATCAAGGAGCTGGAGCGTATGGCTTCTCTGGCAGAGGAGAATCTGAACCGTGCCATGAATGCCCTGATCACGTTGGATGAAGAGGACATCGAGGAAGTCTACGAGGTAGAGAAAAATATCAATTTCCTGAACCATGCCATCACGGACTATCTGGTAAAGATCAACCAGACCACGCTGCCCATCGAAGACTTGAACAGTCTGGGTGCCCTGTTCCATGTGGTGAACGATATCGAGCGTATCGGTGATCATGCGGAGAACGTGGCGGATGCTGCCAGACAGCGTAAGGAAGAAGGCGTTTCCATCAGTAAGGAAGCCCAGAAGGAACTGGGAGATATGCTGGAAATGGTCAACAAGATCATTCGTTATGCTGTAGAAATGTTCGCCAAGAGCGATGAATCCCATATGCAGGAGATTGTTACTCTGGAGGATCAGGTAGACGAGAAGGAACGCGAACTGCAGAAGAAACATGTAGAGCGTCTGACCAAGGGAGAGTGTTCTCCCGAAGCCGGCATGATCTTCTCCGATATCGTATCCGGACTGGAGAGAGTAGCAGACCATGCCACCAATATCGCTTTTGCCATTACCACAGAAGAGGATGCCGAAGACGGCGATATCAAACGGTAATTAACTAGAAAGTTAGCATAGCTACGAGCCATGCAAAAATAGAGTGGAACACCTCGATGGGCGCTTGCGCACAAGCGAGGCTGGTTCACTCTATT
>ENA-UESU01002317-UESU01002317.1-human-gut-metagenome-genome-assembly--contig:-NODE-2317-length-12348-cov-40.512917_pt1 | contig 12348 bp, 13 predicted proteins | sample MGYA00243007_ERZ508008 | MGnify/ENA primary metagenome ERZ508008 (study PRJEB26167, sample SAMN06115399) | human gut metagenome | host: Homo sapiens | place: China:Henan | collected 2016-06-23...
TCTTTGGTTCCTTTGAATACTTCAGACTTTATTCATATTTTCTCAATATTAAATACCGTCTGCGTATCCTCTTTTTTCTTCTTATTCACTCTGTTCTATAACTCGCTACTCCTTTGTGGCTCTCGTTTTCATCAAGGTTGCCACCGCAGCGACAAGGGGGTTTATAAGACATCGTTTCGGCAATGTCAACAACTTTTTCAAAAAAAAATTGATAAAAGCTGAAAAAACTTTTCAAGCAGGAAATAACTGTTTGATAATACGGCATAATAGCCTATAAAAATTCTGACGTCAAGTTATAAACAATAATAAAATATTAAGACTTTAATATATATACTTTCCTGTAATATACACCGGAGAACACAGGCCTGACTTGAGATTCGCAAGATTTGGCTTGAAAGATTCGCAAAGAATGTATTATATATATCAGAGTAAATTAACTTATTTGGGAGGCTACAATAGCTAGAGAAATGACAAATGCGCCAGTACGCGAAGATGACGGACCGCGCATTAATGAAGATATTCGGACCAAGGAAGTCCGTCTGATTGATGAAAACGGTGAAAACTGCGGCATCGTACCGATTCGGGAAGCTTTATCGAGAGCGGAAGATGCGGGTTTGGATTTAATTGAAATTTCCCCTCAGGCTGTGCCTCCGGTTTGCAAGATATTGGACTACGGCAAATATAAATATGAAGTCCAAAAGCGCAAAAACGAAGCCAAAAAGAATCAAAAAGTAGTTGAAATCAAAGAGTTAAAACTTCGCCCGATGATTGACACCCATGACTACGAAGTCAAAATCAAACAGGCAAAGAAATTCTTGTCACAGGGCAACAAGGTCAAATTCACCATGCGATTCAAGGGCCGCGAGATGAGCAACGACCTCGGACGCAACGTTTTGAATAACATCATTGAAGATCTGGAAGGTCTGATTAAAGTCGATTCGGAACCGAAAATGGAAGGCCGCCAGATGATGATGATGGTTTCACCGGCTTAGCCGAGAGCCGTAACCGTTCAACGGAAAGCTGCTCCGGCTTTCCGTTTTTTTATTTTCGTTTTCTGCACAAAAACGTCTTTATGGTAGAAAAAAAACAATAAACGGCCTATATTCCTCACAAAGAAAATAACGAGGAAAACATGAAAGAAATAAACGAACTCACCGGGGAAGAAGCCGCAGCCGAACTGGCACATATCGCCCGGGAAATGGCCAAGGCCGACATTGCCTATTATCAAAACGACAACCCTTACCTGACCGACGCCGAATACGATTCGCTCAAAAAAAGAAACGAGGAAATTGAAGCGCGTTTTCCCGAATTAATTCGCGAAGACAGCCCGTCAAAAAAAATCGGCGCACCGCTCAAAAGCGGATTCGGCAAAATTCCCCATCGTTTTCCCATGCTTTCTCTGGGAGACGTCTTCAGCCTTGAAGAAGTGGACGATTTTGTCCTGAGCGTCAAACGTTTTCTTAACACCGCAGACAGCATCGACTTTATGGCCGAACCCAAAATTGACGGTTTGTCTTTCTCGGCCCGCTATGAAAACGGACGATTCGTTCAGGGCGCTACCCGGGGCGACGGCACCACCGGCGAAGACATCACCGCCAACCTCAGGACCATCCGCCTCCTGCCGCAGGAGCTTCCGGCAGATGCCCCCCGGATTCTGGAAGTCCGCGGCGAGGTTTATATGGCCAAAGCTGACTTTTTCGCCCTTAACCAAAAATATGAGACAGAAGGTAAAAAAACCTTCGCCAATCCCCGCAATGCGGCGGCGGGCTCTCTGCGACAGCTCGATTCGAAAATCACCGCCGAACGAAATTTAAGCCTGTTTGCCTATACCTGGGGCGAAGTTTCCGAACGCTGCTGGAACTCTCAGGAAGAATTTTTTGACCGCCTGAAGAAATGGGGTTTTCCGACCAATCCGCTCAACAAACTCTGCCGCAGCCTGCAGGAAATAGATGAAAACTTCACCCGTTTGATGGAAATTCGCGCCGAACTTCCATATGACATTGACGGCATTGTCTATAAAGTCAATTCCATTGCGCTTCAGGAACGTCTGGGCTTTTTGACCCGTACGCCGCGCTGGGCCGTCGCCCATAAATTTCCGGCCGAACAGGCTGTCACAAAGGTCAACAACATCCGCATTCAGGTCGGACGCACCGGTGCTCTGACTCCGGTTGCTGACCTTGAACCGGTTAACGTCGGCGGCGTTATCGTTTCCCATGCCACCCTACACAATGAAGACGAAATCAAACGCAAAGACATCCGCATCGGCGATACGGTGGTCATCCAACGGGCAGGTGACGTCATACCTCAGGTTGTTCAGGTTTTGACAGACAAACGCCCCGCCGATTCGCAGGAATTTGTATTTCCCCGCGTCTGCCCGGAATGCGGCGCCCACGCGATTCGCGAAGAAGACGAAGCCGTCCGCCGCTGCACCGGAGGACTCACCTGCCCGGCCCAGGCGATTGAACGGCTGATTCACTTTGTCTCCCGTGAAGCCTTTAATATTGAAGGCCTGGGCAATAAAATCATAGATGAATTCTATCATGAAGGCATTCTGCACGGCCCGGCGGATATTTTCACCCTGGAACAACGCAACGGCGACGGCGACCTGTTCTCACACCAGAAAAACGCCGCCCTGCACTTGGAATCCCGGGAAGGCTGGGGCAAAAAATCGGTTGAAAAGCTGTTTGCCGCCATCAACGCCCGGCGCAAAATCGAACTGCCGCGCTTCATCTATGCTTTGGGCATCCGCCAGGTAGGCGCAGCCACATCTCGCCTGATTGCCCAAAACTACGGCAGCTTTTCCGCCTTTATGAACGACATGAAAGACAAAGAGACGGGCAGGCTGGTTGCGATTGACGGCATCGGCGGCGCCATGGCCAAAGACATCGTTGAGTTTTTTCAGGAAGAGCATAACCTGAAAACCGTCAGCGACCTGCTGAACCAAATTGAAGTCGAAGACTACATTGACACCGCCAACTACGATTCGCCGATAGCCGGCAAAACCGTGGTCTTCACCGGCACGCTTGAAAAAATGGCGCGGGCGGAAGCCAAAGCTCAGGCCCAGAGTTTAGGCGCCAAGGTTGCCGGTTCGGTCTCCAAGAACACCGACTATGTCGTCATGGGCGCCGATGCCGGCTCAAAAGCAACCAAAGCCAAAGAATTGGGCGTAACGATTCTCAGCGAAGACGAATATCTTGAGCTGATAAAACAGAACTGACCTCAAAACAAAATCCCCGGACTTCTGTTCGGGGATTTTTGTTTGTCAGATTTATGGTTAACTATACTTAAGATATATCACGATTCGTCGGGGAATGCAACCGCTCCGGCCGATTCGGCGGAAAGTTTAACATTTCTGCAACAATTATTCGGTATCCAAATCCAAAAAGAAGAAATCAAACGATTTCGCCAGAAAAACATTGCAATAAATAATCAGCGGCGCCAACAGCGTCCATGCCAGCCAGGAGTCGGCCCGGGACAGCACGTCGGCTTCCTGCACCAGATAGGCTGCCGCGTTAAACAGGAAAACCACTGCCAAAAAACGCAGATAATTCCCTTTGGTACGGCGCCAGGCATTGCGGAGAGATCCGCTGCGGCCGATAACCGATGAAATCCACGCCATCATCGGACGGAAAAAAATAATCGGAGATACCAGCAGCAGCACCAGCGCCAGCCCCATGTCATAAAGCTTGTTTTCATCCATATATTCCTGAATAAAACCGACGGCGTAATCTTCCATCATCTCCGCCGGAAAGCCAAGAAACAGCGGCGCAAAAGGCAAATAAGCCAGCAGAGTCGCCAAAGCAAGGGTTAAAAACAGAATTTTGGTTGACGGCACCAAGCTGTCAAAAATTTTGTGCGTCAGCAAATAGGGCCTGCGGTTGTAGTAAAAACGGAAAAAAAAGCAACTGAACAGATAATAAAGAACGCACCAAAAAATAAACAGAATATTTCCGGTTCCGCCCATAAATTTAAAACCCAGCAGCAGCAAAAGCCAGTTGACCAGCGTAAAAACCGCGATATGACGGCGATTCTCGCGGCAATAGCGCCAGCTCGCAAGAAACGTTTCCGCCACCGGAAACGTTTTGGTTATCTCCTTGTTTTCCATCAAATTCATCCTTAGTGTCACTAAGACGGAAAAATAATCACTATTATTAACTTTGTCAATTACAATTAAAAATGTTTAATTATGTTGCAATCAATAAAATTATTCAATATTATGCAACTTAAGGATATATACAAAAAGTCAACTTCCGCTAGAGTTGATAGCGCTAATTTATTGCCTTATTTCCAAAATTTGATTTGTTCAATAACAATGAGGGAGATATATATTAAATGAGCAACGCTGAATTAACTAAGTCACGCATTATTAAATCAGCCTCTTCCAGCCTCGGAAGTTCTCTCCAAAAAACACGGCACCAGCTGGGGTTTGATTTAGACACGGTTAACCGTAACACCAACATCCCGATTCCGTCAATAGACCGGCTTGAACTGGGGCTGAGCCACAAACTGACCCACGCCATCAAACTGGCGCTGTTCTACAACCGGGAGATACGCATTGAACTGGTGGAACCCGGCTCGCAGAATTCCGACCCTGACTAACCGCCCATCAGAGAATCAACCGCACGAAGCGGCCGCATAAACTTTTTGCGCCGCTTCTTTTTGTTCTTCAGCTTATTGACGGCTTTGGCAACCGGTTTATAAGCGGGCTTAATCGTCACTTTGCTCATATCGGGGGCAATTTCCAGATACTTTCGCCAGCCGGGAGCCAAAACTTCCGTCAGCAGACGGCGGCGGATTTTGAAGGTTTTGTAATGAATCATAAAGCCCAGATACGAATTGATGCTGGCAGCCACCTGCTCCAGCATTTTCGGCGCCTGTTTCGGCTGCCGGAAGAGTTCTTCGTTATAACCGCGGATTCGCGCATACAAATTCCCCTTGGTCCGGTTGCCGATGTATTCGCGATTCGGTTTTATCACCGCGCCGATAAACTTAACGCCTTTGGTATAATGCTGCAAATAAACCTTTTTAGGATGCAGGGTCATTGCCAGCTCCCGCTGAATAAACTCTTTCAGCCTGTCTTTCAGCCCCAGCAGAAAAGCTTTGTCCTCATGCACAATCACAAAGTCATCGACATAGCGCCCGTAATATTTGACGCCGCAGGTTTCCACCACAAACTTGTCAAAGAAATTAAGATAAAAATTGGCAAAAATCTGCGAAGTCAGATTACCGATCGGCAACCCCTTCCCCTTTGCCACCGTAAACAGGCTTTTAGACTTCGGCAGCCCTTTCCAGTCGCTGCGGCGGCCCTTGATATAGCAGTTGTCTTCCGGGTTGTTGAAAATCACCTTATAAATCAGCTCAATCAGCAGCAAACGGTCCGATTCGTGATAATTCTCCAGCACAAATTCGCGCAGTTTCCGAAACAAGATAGCCTTGTTAATGCTCATAAAAAAAGACTGTATGTCCATCTTCAGGATATAACAGTCTTTGGTATAATTCTCCGAACAAAGGCGGATAAATTCGGCAATCCGGTTAACCCCGTACTGGGTTCCTTTTCCCTCCCGACAGCTGTAACTGTCATTAATAAACTGCGCCTCAAACAAATGGTTCAGCTTATTAATAATCAGATGATGTACGATTCTGTCGCGGAAATCGGCGGCAAATACTTCCCGCTGCACCGGCTCGCTGACAATAAAGGCGATAGATCTTCCCGGCATATAGCTCCGGTCATTGATATCGCGCCACAGGCGGATTAAATTCTCCTCAAAGTCGGCCTCAAAAGCCAAAGCGTTAATCGTCCGCCGTTTGTTTTTGCGGCATTCGTAATAAGCACTGAAAATATCTTCCAGCTCTATGGTTCCGACATCGACCGTATCAAAAAGTTCCAACTGCATAGCCCTTCGCCTCAATACTGTTTTTCATCAAATAAGCTAGAACCGGACGAACGTAGTTGTTGTTGTTCTTATTGTTGTTGTTCCTGTTACCGTTATTCATGTTCAATTTCCACGCATTGTTACTATTATACTCGGTAGAGGACCAGCCTTCCGGTATTTGCTGCCCGTTGGCACATAACAGCCGCAGCTGTCGGCAGCCCTTTTTTGATAAAAAAAACATGCTCGCTTCCCTCACCTTGGTGAAAGGAATTCCGGCCCGGACATAATAATATTTTTTACCAAATAAGCTAGAACCGGACGAACGTATTGATTGTTGTTGTTCTTATTGTTGGCATTCCTGTTACCGTCACTCATATCCAATTTCCACGCATTGTTGTTTGAATTCTCGGTAGAGGACACCCTTCCGGTATTAACTGCCCGTTGACACATAACAGCCGAGGCTGTCGGCAGTCCTTTTTTGATAAAAAAATATGCTCGCTTCCTTCACCTTGATGACAGGAATTCCGGCTCTGCCTTAATAATATTCTTTACCAAATAAGCTAGAACCGGACGAACGTATTTGTTATTGTTGTTCTTATTATTGTTGTTCCTGTTACCGTCACTCATACGCAATTTCCACGCATTGTTGTTGTCGTACTCAGTAGAGGACCAGCCTTCCGGTATTAGCTGCCCGTTGGCACATAACAGCCGAGGCTGTCGGCAGCCCTTTTTTGATAAAAAAATATGCTCGCTCCCTTTCACCTTGGTAAAAGGGATTCCGGCTCAAAAAATATTATCAGCATAAATAAATTAACCAATTTATTTATAAAAGTTATCAAAAATTTTTTGCTGTTATCACCCGCCGGTTTATGCTTCCCGTCATTACTCACCTGCCTCAGTCATCATCCGCCTGCCTCAGTCATCAATCCGGTTTAATTTCCTCACCGTCATTATCCGGCATTCTCTTTCTCTGTCATTATCCGGCTTGACCGGATAATCCATACCGCAGAGCATCATTTTCCGTCATCCGCCGCCTCTCCCGTCCTCACCCGCAGGGTGCGGCTTGACCGAAGTATCCGGAGGAATGGAGACGGCAGCAAAGAGATTGCCCGATCAAGTCGGGCAATGACATTAAAGGAATCAAATAGAGAAACGAAAACAAAGGAATCAAGTCGGGAAACAAGGAAGCAAACCGGGCAGCGGCCCAAAAAGAAGAGACAACCCCATTAAAACGAAAACACCCTTTTGCTCAGACATTCCGGTCAAGCCGGAATGTGACTGAAAAAAGAAAAGATCGGAATATCACTAAAAAAGTAAATGCCGGAATGCCACTAAAAAAGTAAATATCGAAGCATGACCGGAAAAGAAAATATTCCGGAAAACACCTAAAAAAGAAACGGACAAAAGAAAACCTGAAAAAACGCCGGCGGGTCAGCCGCGGCTTTTATTGCGCCAAGAGGTCACCTGCCGCCCGATAGCATCGGTCAGCAGAGAAATTTCCGCCATTTTCTTCAGCGGCAGCAGTTTCAAATCCACACACATGCGTATTTCGAGTTTTAACAGCTCAAAATCGGCCATAAAGTCTTCCAGGCTCTCTACCTTGTCCTTGGCTTTATTTGCCCTGTACAGATTGCGAAAAAGACACAAAGCGTCACGCTTCATGTCCTGTCCTAAACTGTATTTATATTCATGGGAAAATTTACTGGTCGCCTGAAAAATCGCCAGTAACAAATTATAGCTGTCTCGATAAATCGGCAGTTCACTGTACAAAGCCATGAAAAAACCCTTTTTTCGTACAAATTTCCTTACCCTCGCATTTTTACGCTTTTTACACGCCGGTGTCAAGCAATTCAATTCGGAATTGCTTGACACACGATTGCTGTTTTTATAACCGCCCCCGCTGACGCGGGGACGCAAAGGGGTAAATAGTTAAAGTTAAAAAGCTAGAACCGGACGAACGTACCGATAGTTGACGTTCTTACCGTTGGCAGCCCTGCCACCGTCACTCATATCCAAAGTCCACGCAGTGCCGGTCGAATACTCGGTAGAGGACCAGTAATAACTTTCCGTCAAGGTTTTAGCCCCTGAGCTGGCTGTCAAACTCAGCGAGGCATTTACATAACTCTTCGCGTTATACAATGTGATCAAATCCCTCATACTCGGCAAAAACCACTTCGTTTTCTTACAGAAGTCCTTGCTGCACCCGCTCGGCTCATAACTGTTGGTTGCTGTCGCAGCCGGCGTTGTACCGCAACTGCTGCCGCAGTTCAGTATCGCTGTCGTATTCGCTCGGCCATCTACCCCACAAGTCGTTAAATCCGTACTGCTGGTACAGTTACCTAACGCAGGAATATCATAATAGCTAGTAGACCAATACATTGTCGAACTACCCGCGGAACCGCTGCTGTTAATATCCGTCAGCGCAACGGCCAGACGATTCGCCGTATCAAACACGATACCAATCGGCGTTTTGCCCGTTACCAGACCGCTCGCGACCGTTCCGTCCCCATACAAAATGGCACCGACGCTCACAACCTGATTTTGCGCCGATTCGGTACAATAAACCTGATTATCGTCACTCAAAGCAAAAGGACAACGCAAAACCGGATTCTCACCGCAGTCATCAACCTTCATTTTATAACCCAGCTGTTCACAGGTCGGCGGAACCGCACATGATGTTGCCAGAGCGGAGCCGCTTTGGGAGAAAGATGCCATGAGCAGCACCGCTCCCATCATTTGTTTACACTTCTTGTTCATCATCCTTCTCCTTAGTCAGTTATTCTCTTAAGCTTCTTCTCGGCGCCTTCGGACGCTTTTTGCCGCCGCAGAACCCTTTTCGCCCTTGCCGGAGCAGTTGCCTCACTTCACCAGGCACCTTAAAGCGCCGTCACACCAGTAATTGTCCAAATCTTCATAACCCATTGCGCAGCCGATGTCGCAATATTTGCCCGAGCACTCCTCATACTCATACAAAATGCCGTCTTGCCGGTCGCTGTCGGCAATGCTGCAACGATTCTCGCAGCATGACTGGCAGGAGGCATAGAGTTTTTTCGTACCGCTCCAGCAGGCCGTACCGATACCGCCGCAGTCGCATTCCACATACGACCCGCAGTCTGCCGGCAAACGCATATATTTAACCGTTCCGCACGAATTGCACGACGGCCCCGCCACATAACCCTGCGCCGTTGCCTCAGCCAGAGTATAAGTGTACCCCTCACAGGGATTGCACACGCATTTTTTATAGGAAGTATCATAAGGGCAGCCTGCCGCCGAGGTGTCCGGTATGGTTCCGGTCTCGTTGCAAACCAGATAATAGTCTTCTTCCTGACAAGCCCGCCCGTTGTCCCTGAGGCAGCTTTTGAACCTTGTTCCGTCTTTGGGGCAGGCCTCATAAGGATATTCCGGCTTAACGCAGTCGGAAGCCACTTTGCCGTAGCCGTTGGCCGTGCACCATTCCGTCGGTGTCAGACATTTGTCAACATATTCGTCGCTGTAGGGGCAGCTGTTTCCCACCATGCCTTCCGCACAGTCGGACGCTTTGACCGAATAGCCCTTATCAACACACAGCGCTTCATACCCGAAGACGAGTTCTCCGGGCTTGTTGTCAACAATAAACTTTACATTTGCTTGAACTTTAAAAGACAACAGAGATAAAAGCATACTTGCTGTAACGATTTGCCACTTCTTAATCATCTCTTACCTCCCACATAAAAATTTGAAAAAAAAGGTCGGAAAACAAGGTGTACTATTTAGGTTTGGCTTTGATTCAGTATAACGTTTCCGACCCCTTCCTCAGCGCAGCTAGATAATTCGATTAAGAATTAATGGTTAACTGTTAATTTTACTTATCTAAGCTACTAAATTCATAATACATTAGTAATTTTAGAGAGTCAAGATGCAAAATTACAAGTTTATAGTATATCGAAGTTCACAATAAAATAGGAATATGAACGCTATGACCGACGACGATTTTGCCATAAAACTCGGAAACCGCATCCGTGAACTCCGAAAAATTAAAGGTGTAAGCCAGCTTGAGCTCGCCTATGATATGGATATGTCAATGAACACCATCTCCGGCATCGAACTCGGCAAAATCTCTCCCAAAATCGAAACCTTAAGAAAAATCGCCGAAAAACTGAACGTCAGCATGTCGGAACTGTTTGAGTTCTCTAAAATTCTGCCGCAGGACAAAATCACCCGCAAAAAAATCGAAGAAATCGCCAATAAACTCAAACCTCATGACAAAGAGTTCCTTGAACTGGTTGACAAAGCGATTGATATTCTTCTCAAAGCCGCCGAAAAATAACCGCCGGGCGCTGTTCTTTCCTTACTGTCATTTTCACTCTGCCTCTATTCATTATCCGACTTTTCCTGTCATTGTCCGACTTGATCGGGCAATCCCCTTCTCCTGCCATTACCCGGCTGATTTTATTATTGTCATTATCCACCCGTTCCTCCCCCTATCATTATCCAGCATTATCTTTCTCCTGTCATTATCTGGCATTCTCTTTCTCTGTCATTATCCGGCTTGGCCGGATAATCCACACCGCAAAGCATCATTCTCCCCGTCTTCTGTCATCTCTCCACCGGATATGGCCTCTCCCGCCGGGTGCGGCTGACCGGGGCATCTCCAACTCAGATTGCCCGATCAAGTCGGGCAATGACACTAAAGGAATCAAATCGGACAATAATGCTAAAGGCCCCCCCGCACTCCTCCGTCATCCTCTCATAAACGCCACTCTTTTTCTGCCATTCTTGAGCTAGCACCTCTTTCTTTTCTGTCATTACCCGGCATTCTCCTTCTCTGTCATTATCCGGCTTGACCGGATAATCCACACCGCAAAGCATCATTCTCCCCGTCTTCTGTCATCTCTCCGCCGGATATGGCCTCTCCCGCCGGGTGCGGCTGACCGGAACATCTCCAACTCAGATTGCCCGATCAAGTCGGGCAATGACACTAAAGGAATCAAGCCGGACAAGGACATTAAAGGAAGCAAATCGGACAATAACGCTAAAGAAAGCCAATAGGGCAATAACTGTAAAAAAACCATAGCACATACTTATAAACAACGCAGAATATACCGCAAAAAAAAATACGATTTTTCAGAACTGAAAAATCGTATTCAAACTTCTGCCAATCACCCGTCAGCGAATTTGTCCGTCAAGCGGATTAAAGCGCAACAGCATCGTATTCCACTTGTCATATTTGTCGGCATATTTATCGGCAAATATGGAATAAGGCGCACAAATATAAACGGCACGGCGGGCACTGTCGGCAACCGAACGGAAATGCGCATCGCTGTTATAGCGGGAAGTGTTGATAATGTCCACTTTGCGCACGCTGCCGTCTTTGTTGAGGAAAGCGCGGATTTCAATAATCATGTCCTTAATTCCCATCGCCCCGGGATCAAGGTTCCAACAGGCGCGCAGACGTCCGGCAATCGCGTCGATTTCAGAAATTGACAGCTCGCTGAAATAAGAGCCGCCGGTACCGCCTTCAATCCCCATATTGTTGACTTCGGTTCCTTCTTTAATGGTCGCTTCCTGATTGGTGTTGCCGACCTCTTTTTCCAACGCGTCAACCGAGGCCAGCAGACTCTTCAGCGGATTCGCCAGCTGAGGTTTGCCTTTTTCGGGCTGTTTCTGCTCCTTTTTAACTTCCGGTTTAGGTTTGGGCTTGGGTTTCGGCTTGGCCGCGGGAACCGGCGGCGTCGGCTTTTTCTTCGGCGCTTTCGGTTTCTTGGGCTGCGGCGCAACCAGATAATCTTTCTTCGGCTCGATCGGCGCAGCCTCTTCCGGAGCCGTTTCTTCCTCCGGCTCTTTGGCTGTCGGGCGTTTGTCGTCCTTTTTCGGCTCTTCTTTGGTATAGTTGTTTTCTATTTTGCGTTTGACTTTGCTGGCCGCTTTGTCTTCCTTGCCCATTTTGGCTTTCGGCGGCAGATTGGTCATCTCCGAAATTTTAACGTTATTCAAATCGACAATAATCGGCACCTGGTTAAGCGTGGTTTTATTGTGCCAAAACAGCGGAATATCCACCATTATCAGCAGAAAAACCACAAAATGCAGAGCCAGCGATTTGTATAAAGACTGTTTCATCGGCTATTTTTTCTTCTTACCGCTGTAGGGTTGGGGTTCGGTCTTTAAGCCGACCTTGTCAAAACCGGCTTCTTTCAGCAGAGCCATCAAACCGATAACCCGGCCGTATTCGGCGCCGGTATCGCCCGAAATCGTAACCGTCAGTTCGGCATTCTGCCCGCGGATAGCCTGCAGCTTGCCGACGATTTCTTCCGCCGGAACCTCCGTTTTGCCGATGTAATAATAACCGTCTTTATCAACGCTGATGTTGACCGACGTATCGTCTCCCGAAAGCGCCTTTCCGCCGACTTTCGGCAAATCAAGCGCAATACCGGAGGTCATCAGCGGCGCCGCCACCATAAACACCACCAGCAGCACCATCATCACATCCATCAGGTTG
>ENA-UESU01002323-UESU01002323.1-human-gut-metagenome-genome-assembly--contig:-NODE-2323-length-12326-cov-23.122786_pt1 | contig 12326 bp, 8 predicted proteins | sample MGYA00243007_ERZ508008 | MGnify/ENA primary metagenome ERZ508008 (study PRJEB26167, sample SAMN06115399) | human gut metagenome | host: Homo sapiens | place: China:Henan | collected 2016-06-23...
TACCTGATGGCGACACTCCCCGCCAATATCGAGACTCCGGTGCCGACAGTAGGCTTCATAGCCCATCTCGACACATCGCCCGACATGTCGGGGCGGCATGTCACCCCGCGTATCGTCAAGAATTATGAAGGGGGCGACATCACCCTCAACGCGGAGAAAGAAATCGTGCTTTCCCCGCGCGAATTTCCCGAGCTTGACTCCTACCGCGGACAAGACCTTATCGTGACCGATGGCAACACTCTCCTCGGTGCCGATGACAAGGCGGGCATCGCGGAGATTATCTCAGCGGTCGACTACTTGATGAAGCATCCCGAAATCAAGCACGGCAAGATACGCATAGCCTTCAATCCCGACGAGGAAATCGGACAGGGCGCGCATAAATTTGACGTAGAGGAGTTTGGTGCCGACTTCGCCTACACGATGGATGGCGGCGAGATAGGCGAGCTTGAATATGAGAATTTCAACGCCGCTGTGGCAAAAGTCACCTTCACCGGGCGCAACGTGCATCCCGGCTACGCCAAACATAAGATGATCAACTCCATCCGTATCGCCAACCAATTTACCTCCATGCTCCCCCGTTGGGAGACTCCGGAACATACCGAAGGCTACGAAGGATTTTATCACCTCATCTCAATCGAGGGCAACGTCGAGAAGACCGTAGTCACCTATATCATCCGCGACCATGACCGCGACCGCTTCGAGCGCCGCAAGAAGGAGCTTGAGCATCTTGTGAGGAAAATCAACAATGAGTTTCCCAACAGCACAGCCATCGAGATCAAGGACCAGTACTACAACATGCGCGAGAAAATCGAGCCTGTGATGTATATAATCGACATCGCGGAAGATGCCATGCGCATAGCCGGGGTAGAACCCCACGTTGTTCCTATCCGCGGCGGAACTGACGGAGCGCAGCTGTCGTTCAAGGGTCTGCCCTGCCCCAATATATTTGCAGGCGGACTTAATTTCCATGGCAGATATGAGTTCATACCCATCCCCTCGATGGAGAAGGCAACCCAGGTCATCGTGGAAATCGCGCGCATAGTGGCTGAGCGATAGATGATGACAGCTGAAAACGAGAAACCTCTACTGGTCGTAATCACCGGACCGACAGCGTCCGGAAAGACCGGTCTGTCGATAAAGCTGGCGAGTCGGCTGGGATGTGACATCATCTCAGCCGACTCGCGGCAGCTTTTCCGCGACATACCCATAGGTACCGCTGCTCCGACACCTGAAGAGCTCGCCGCCGTCACCCATCATTTTGTCGGCACTCTCAGCCTCGACGAATATTACAGTGCGGCGCGATACGAGGAAGATGTCATGACGTTGCTGCCGCAACTGTGGAAAAAATCGCCCTACGCGGTGATGTGCGGAGGCTCAATGATGTATGTCGACGCCGTGACCCGGGGCATCGACGACTTTCCTACGGTAAGCGACGGTGTGCGCCGTCATGTGATGGAACTTTACGAGCGGGAAGGAATCGAAGGCGTGAGGGCTACACTGCGCAATCTTGACCCGGAATACCTCGCCATCGCCGACCCGGCAAACCACCGCCGGCTCATCCACGCCATCGAGATAAGTCTTGAAGCAGGGCAGCCATACTCATCGCTGCGCACCGGCGCGGTCAAGGAGCGTCCGTTTCGTGTAGTGAAAATGATGATTGACTATCCCAGGGAAGAACTTTTTGACCGCATCAACCGCCGCGTCGACATGATGATCGAGTCAGGCTTGATCGAGGAAGCGCGCAGAGTATATCACCTTCGCCACCTCAACTCCCTTAACACGGTCGGATATAAGGAGATGTTTGCCTATTTCGACGGCACAATGGATCTTGACACCGCCATCTCGCGAATGAAGAAAAACACACGCGTCTACGCCAAAAAACAGCTCACCTGGCTAAAGCGCGACCCGGCAGTGATACGCCTCAACCCCTCCACCGCCCTCAACGACGCTCTCGCCGCTATCGGCGACGAGCAGTAGAAATAATGTATGATAAAAACTCTTTCCCCGCCAGGGGAAAATCCGTCTATAGCCGTAGTGTTGAGCGACGCGAAACCTACGGGACCCAAGCATCGCCAATCAATCGTTTCCCGTTCAGGGAATCATCAATCGTACTATAAGATGATTCCTATCGGAAACATCGGATTACATCCGCTTTCCGTCGGTATCGCTACGCTCAACCGACGGCTAAATATAAATGATGCCCTGCGGGCAACGCTGCCTAAAATGCGACTGCCTGACTGCTAAGCCTGACCATTAATGCCTATAAAATTTAGTTCGTTGCCTATGTCATTCTGTTCTTCTGTATCCCTGAAATCTTATTCGTTTTAGATACTTTCGCTCGGTAATGCTCAAATAAATTTGGCATTACTCTCGACTTATTCGTATCTTTGCAGTGATTTCAAAACCCCAATCATCACTCTATGCAAGAGAAAATCATAATCCTCGACTTCGGCTCGCAGACAACCCAGCTCATCGGGCGACGGGTGCGCGAACTGAACACGTATTGCGAGATTCTTCCCTACAACAAATTTCCTCACGATGACCCGTCGGTGATAGGAGTGATACTTTCGGGAAGTCCATTCTCGGTCTACGATGAAAAAGCGTTCAAGGTCGACCTCAGCAAAATCCGTGGGAAATATCCTATCCTCGGCATCTGCTACGGGGCGCAGTTCATCGCCTACTCCAACGGTGGCAAGGTAGAGCCAGCCGGTTCGCGCGAGTATGGCAGGGAGCATCTTGAAAAGTTTGACAATCAGAATCCCCTCTTGCACGGGCTTCCCGAGCGTTCGCAAGTGTGGATGAGCCACGGTGACACCATCACCTCGCTTCCCGACAACTTCAAGATCATCGCTTCGACTGAAAAAGTAGCAAATGCGGCTTATCAGATTGAAGGCGAGAAGGTGTGGGGCGTGCAGTTCCATCCTGAAGTATATCACACCACCGACGGCACACAGCTTCTGAAAAACTTTGTGGTCGACATCTGCGGCAGCCGTCAGGACTGGAGTGCGGCATCGTTTATCGAAAGTACCGTTGCCGCCCTGAAAGAGCAGCTCGGCGATGACAAGGTAGTGCTCGGACTAAGCGGAGGCGTCGATTCTTCGGTAGCGGCTGTGCTGCTCAACAAGGCGATAGGCAAAAATCTCACCTGTATATTCGTGGACCACGGCATGCTCCGCAAAAACGAGTTTAAAAATGTGCTTCACGACTACGAGTGCCTCGGTCTCAACGTAATCGGAGTGGATGCCTCTGAGAAATTTTTCAGCGAGCTCGCAGGCGTGACCGATCCCGAACGCAAGCGTAAGATTATCGGCAAAGGCTTCATCGACGTGTTTGACGAAGAAGCACATAAGATTAAAGATGTGAAGTGGCTGGCACAGGGCACCATCTACCCCGACTGCATCGAGTCGCTATCCATCACCGGTACCACCATCAAGAGTCACCACAATGTAGGCGGTCTGCCCGAGAAAATGAATCTTAAGCTGTGTGAACCGCTCCGCTTGCTCTTCAAGGATGAAGTGCGCGCGGTAGGTCGTGAACTCGGTATGCCGGAACATCTCATCAAGCGTCATCCCTTCCCGGGACCCGGACTTGCAGTGCGCATACTCGGCGACATCACCCCGGAAAAAGTACGCATACTTCAGGATGCCGACGACATCTTCATCCAAGGCCTACGCGACTGGGGACTATACGACCAGGTATGGCAGGCGGGAGTGATACTCCTCCCCGTACAAAGTGTAGGCGTGATGGGCGATGAACGCACATACGAACGCGCCGTGGCACTGCGTGCCGTGACCTCTACCGACGCGATGACAGCCGACTGGGCACACCTCCCCTACGACTTCATGGCAAAGGTGAGCAACGACATTATCCGCAAGGTGCGCGGCGTAAACCGCGTATGCTACGACATCTCCTCCAAGCCGCCGGCAACAATCGAGTGGGAATAACCGAGAGGATAAGAACTTTTGAAAAGCTTTCGGCATTATATATTTATATTGATGCTGAAAGCTTTTTTTATGACAACGGATAAAGTTTCAACTGTTTCGCAAGGGAAAATCGACATGGCAACCATGCCATTGCGGTGGGGACATATCAGAGTGCTTATTATCGCGTCGCTCGGTCAAGTGATAGGTCAAGGACTTGCCACGCTCGTAGGCGTGGTGATACCTATGGTACAGATAGTGATTCACCCCGAACTCTCAGCGGGAATGCAGGGCATACTCGGTTGCACGGCACTTATAGGGCGTACACTCGGCGCACTCGTGTTTGGAAAACTAAGTGACCGCTACGGCTATCTGATCTTTTTCCGGCTTTGCCCGATACTGATGATAGTATCATCGCTCACAGCCTATTTCTGGCATCCGATACCGGTATTGCTCGTGTGTCTTTTCCTGATGGGATTCAGTGTCGGCGGTGAATACAGCCTTGATCCCGACTATATCTCTGAAATCATGCCCGACCGCTGGAAGCTATTCATGGTAGGCGTGGCAAAGGCTTCGGCATCTGTAGGAAGTGTCATTGTCGCGGTCCTCTGCTTCTGGATGATAAGCACTTGGGACTCGGCAATACCGTGGCCCAAGCTGTTGTTTATCATGACCGGAATGGCAGGATTCATATTGCTGCTGCGACTGCGCTTCGCCGAAAGCCCCGGCTGGCTTATGGCACGTGGAGAGAGGGCAAAAGCCGAAAAAGCGGTGCAATACTTTCTTGGCAAGAATGTTGAGATGCCCGTACCGCCAACCGTGACTACACCGGCGGGAACAGACACCACCGCGAAAAAGCAATCAGGCGCGTTTTTCTCACGCAACCTGAAAAAAATCATTTTCAGCGGTGTGCCCTGGGCATGTGAAGGACTGGGAGTGTATGGCATAGGCATATTTCTTCCCATACTCATTATGGCTCTCGGCATCGATTATCTGCCTGCCAACGCTCCACGCATAGAGCATATCGTCAATTCAGTAGAAATCACAATCTGGCTCAGCATAATCATGCTTGTAGGGTTCGTCATCGGACTGCTCCTGTTAAAAAAACTGTATCATGTAAAGATGCAGGCATGGGGATTTTTCCTATGCTCCGTCGGTCTTGTTATCCTGCTGCTTGCTTACAGACTGCACTGGGCAACATGGGTTGCCATAGCCGGATTCATGATATTTGAACTATTCCTAAACGCCGGACCTCACCTTATCACTTTCATCCTCCCCACTCAAATCTATCCAGTCGCCGACCGTGGCACCGGAGTAGGACTGTCGGCAGCGATAGGCAAACTGGGAGCCGTGGCGGGCGCATTCTTCATCCCGGTACTTCTCAAATGGGGTGGCTCGACACTCGTGCTTATCGTGACGATAGCGGTCATGGTCACAGGAGGTATAATCACGGCATGGCTCGGACGGCAGGTACTGCCTCCGAAGCCGGTCAAAGCCAACCGCTGGAGACTCTAAACCTCACTCGCGATAGTAGACACGCTTTACGCGCGACGACACCGAAGTCAACACCTCATAAGGAATTGTGCCGAGAGTGTCGGCAATCTCCATCACGGAAATATTCCTGCCGAATATTTCCACCGTATCGCCTACCTCGCAGTCTACGTCAGTTACATCAATCATGCAGATATCCATGCATATATTTCCTACTGTCGGGCAGCGGTGTCCGTTGACAAGCACAGTCGAGTGTCCGTTGCCGAGATGGCGGTTAAGCCCGTCGGCATAGCCGATAGGTATGGTGGCGATGCGCGACCGGCGGTGAAGCACACCTCGGCGGTTATAACCTATAGTCGTGCCCGCTTCCCATTCCTTGATGGCGATAATCACCGTACTTAGCGAGCTCACTGGTTGCAGGTCGCCCTGTGACCGGTCGGGAAGCGTCGGGATACCGTAAAGGCAGATGCCGAGACGCACCATGTCATACTGATATTCCGGGAAACGCGTTATACCTGTCGAGTTGAGTATGTGGCGCAATATGTGATGGCGGAATCCCGCCTGCAACACGTCGCAGCAACGGGCAAATATCGCAAATTGTTCACGCGAATAGTCATCCATCTCCGGAGCATCGGCAGCCGCAAGATGGCTGAACACCGAGCGCGGCGATATCACATCCTGAGCCTGCAGCATCTCCACAAGCCTCGGCATATCTTTTTCCAGGAATCCAAGACGGTGCATACCGGTGTCAAGTTTTATATGTACCGGATAGTTTTTAACGCCATGCCGCGCGCCCTCCCTTACAATTTCTTCAAGGATATCAAACGAGTAGATTTCCGGCTCAAGACTGTGGGTGAACATAGTCGCATAGTTGACTACCTTGGGATTAAGCACCATGATAGGCATCGTGATACCCGCCTTGCGCAGGTCCATAGCCTCGTCGGCGACAGCGACGGCAAGATAAGCGGCACCCTGCGACTGAAGTGTCTTCGCAAGCTCGTATGACCCGGCGCCATAACCCGAAGCCTTGACCATCGCGACAATACCTGTAGTAGGCTTGATGCGTGACCTGAAATTATTGAAATTATGCACTACCGCGTCGAGGTTGACCTCAAGCACAGTCTCATGTTGCCGTGCCTCAAGGAGGTCGTTCAGACGGTTGAACCCGAATTTCCCGGCACCTTTTATCAGTATAAGTTCGTTGCGGAAATCATCGGGTGTAACGTCAGAAAGAAATTCGTCGGTCGACTTGTAAAAACGTGCATCATCTCCGAATACACAGGCATGTGCCGAGATTTCCTCTCCTATTCCGATAAGACGGTTTATCCCCTTGCAGCGTATAAGGTGAGCGAGATTGGTGTAGAGAGCGTCGGGGGTCATGGTCTCGTGCATCACATCGCTGAGAATCAGCGTGGATGTACGGTCAGCAGTAGCACGGCGCTGCATGAAGTCGAGAGCCGGGGCAAGCGAATGGTAATCGCTTGTATAGGTGTCGAAAATCAGCATACAGTCGTTGACACCTTCAATCACGTTTAGACGCGTGTTGACCGGTGTGAGCGCAGCCATGCGCGAGGCTATTTCTGCGGGAGGCACGTCAAGCAGCATCAACAGGATTTGTGCCGCGATGGCATTTTCTACCGATGCAGCGTCAGTAAACGGTATCACCGACTCGCTTACCGCCCCGTCATAACGGCATACGATGCGTGACGAGTCATCGCCTTTCTCCACCGAAACCTGTACAGGCGCATCGGTATCGTTAAGCGACCACCCGACAAGGCGTGTCTTCAATCCTGCACTTTCCAGCGCGGCACTGACATCAGTGTCATCAGTACAATATACAAGTGTATCGCAGCCCGTAAACAGTCTGATTTTCTCATCACACTTCTCGCGGCGCGAACTAAAGCCGCCTGCATGTTCGGCACCGACATTGGTAAGAATGCCTATTGTGGGGTCGACAATCCCACGTAACGCATCCATCTCGCCGGGTTGCGATATGCCCGCCTCAAATATACCCAGCTCGCTGTCATCGTTGATTTCCCATACCGACAGTGGCACACCTATCTGACTGTTGTAACTTCGCGGACTCCTTACAATCCTCAGGTCGCGCTGCAACAGCTGATAGAGCCATTCCTTCAGAGTAGTCTTTCCCCGGCTTCCGGTGATGCCGATAACAGGGATGTCATAGCGATGACGGTGGTGACGCGCTATCGTGTGCAACGCTTCCTTCACATCGGGCACTACGAGGAAATTGACATCCTCTACCCCGGCGACATCGGCGGGAATTTCCTCCACCACGAAATTTTTCACCCCTTTCCCTACGAGTCCGGCTATATAGCGGTGTCCGTCATTGTTGGGAGTGCGAAGGGCAAAAAACAGCGACTCGCCGGGATAGGTAAGTGACCGGGAGTCGGTAAGCAATACTGATATGTCATGATTCGGGTAATCCGGCTCCCGCAGATTCAGGAGCTTCGCGATTCCGGAAATATTGTATTTCATATTAATCCTTGTTGCGGGTGATGACACTATCAATGTCAGCATATATACATGCTGTAGCACCCAGATTGTGTTTTACGTAGTCAGCGGCATTTTTACCCGCCTCAGCAAGAAAAGCGCGGTCAGAAAGCATGCGGTCCATAATCGAGTCGAGTTCTTCCTTACTGCGGTATGTAAACGCACCCCCGGCAGCAATCATCTCTATCGCTTCCTTGAATTTCTTATAATTGGGGCCGAAAATCACCGGCATCCCGTAGACAGCCGCCTCGTTGATATTGTGTATGCCCACTCCGAAGCCGCCTCCTATATATCCTATGTCGCCGTAAGTATAGATGCTTGACAGCTTTCCGTAGCAGTCGACAATCACGCAATCGGCATCGGCTGCCTGCTCCATCGTGAGAGTGGACAGACGATATATCTTGCGCGTCACGGCGGCTTCGATTGCGGCTATACGCTCAGGCTTCACCTCATGCGGGGCTATGATAAGCTTGAGTTCGGGATGGGCGTTGAAATATGGCAGTATATTCGCCTCGTCAGGCTCCCATGTGCTTCCGGCGACCATGAACACACCTCCGCGCTCCTTCATAGCCCTAATCTCCGGGATGTCCTTACATCCTCTCATGATGTCGGTCACGCGGTCAAAGCGCGTATCACCCGCTACGGTCACATTATCAATCCCGATACCTGCAAGGAGCGACTTTGAACGCTCATCCTGCACATATATCCGGGTGTAACATTTCAAGATGGAACGCATCATGCCTCCCCACGGCTTGAAAAACATCTGTGTAGGGCGGAATATAGCCGATATGATGTATGTCGGTATGCCCCGGCGTTTAAGCTCCTGAAGATAGTTGCCCCAGAACTCATATTTGATAAATATGGCAATAGAGGGGTTGACCAGGTCCATAAACTGTTTTACCCGGCGAGGAGTATCGAGCGGCAGATAGCACACTGCATCGACAAGCGGGAAATTTTTCTTTGTCTCATAGCCCGACGGCGAGAAAAAAGTAAGCAATATGAGGCTGTCGGGATGATTGCGCTTTATCATTTCAATCATCGGACGCCCCTGCTCAAACTCGCCTGCCGAAGCGGCATGAAACCATATATATCGTTTACCCGGTTTCAGCGCGCCGCGCAGATAGTCAAGCGCGTCATGCTGTCCGTCACGGAGTTTCTTTACTTTTTCGTCGCGGGAAGCGGCAATTTTAATTCCTGTGCCAAATGCACGTATGGCAAAGTTATATAGCGGATTCATGCCGGGGTTATGTCGTGTAGGGAGATGTCAGGATTATTGAAGCGTTATTGATTCCACACCTTTGTTGATGCGGTTTATCGTCTCATCCTTGCCCAGCAGCTCGGTGATGTCAAACATGTGGGGACCCTTACACTCTCCTACGACTGTCAGGCGGAACGCATTCATCACATTGCCGAGATGATAGCCCTTCGAGGCAATCCAGTCGAGCACAACCGGCTCAGCCGCCTTGCTGCTGAAATCATCGATACCGCGGAGCACTTCGACAAGTTCACCCATTATTCGGGGGGTATCCTCGTTCCAGCGCTTCTTGACATCCTTGGGATTATATGTTTCCGGAGCCTTGAAGAAGAATTTCGCCTGATCCCAGAGATCTTTTACAAAATAGATTCTGCCTTTCACCATGCCTACTGCGCGGGCGATGTAATCGTCAGAGAAATCATCGGGATTCACACCGTTTGCCGCCAAGACGGGCTTGAATAAGCCGGCAAGACGCTCATCAGGCAATTTCTGAAGATATTCGTGGTTAAACCAGCGACCCTTCTCGTAATCAAACTTGGCGCCCGACTTCGAGCAGTGACCGAAGTCAAACTTCTCAATCAGCTCATCCATCGACATAATCTCGCTGTCGTCACCCGGATTCCAGCCTAAGAGCGCGAGGAAATTCACCACTGCTTCGGGAAGATAACCCGACTCACGATAGCCCGATGACACTTCGCCGCCCTCGGGATGCCATTCAAGCGGGAACACGGGGAATCCGAGACGGTCGCCGTCGCGCTTGCTCAACTTGCCTTTTCCGTCGGGCTTGAGAAGTAACGGCAGATGCACAAATGAAGGTGCGGTGTCGCTCCAGCCGAATGCCTCGTAAAGGAGCACATGGAGCGGAGCCGACGGAAGCCATTCCTCACCGCGTATCACATGGGATACCTCCATCAGGTGATCATCGACTATATTGGCAAGATGATAGGTGGGCAGGTCATCGGCACTCTTGTAGAGTACCTTGTCATCAAGCACGGAAGAGTTTATCTTTACCTCGCCGCGAAGTAGGTCATTGACCACAACGTCGATACCCGGCTCAATCTTGAAACGCACCACATACTGTGTACCCCCATCGATAAGGCGCTTTACCTCATCGGCAGGAAGCGAAAGCGAGTTGCGCATCGCGTCGCGGGTCGAGGCGTCATACTGGAAGTTGGGTACTTCCGCGCGTTTTGCCTCAAGCTCGGCAGGAGTATCGAAGGCTATATATGCCTTGCCGGCGTCAAGAAGCATCTTCACGTGTTCGCGATAAATGTCGCGACGTTCGCTCTGTTTGTAAGGTCCGTAAGCACCGCCTTCGCGCACACCCTCGTCGATACCGATTCCAAGCCATGCGAGAGCCTCATTGATATAATCCTCGGCTCCCGGCACAAAGCGGTGAGAGTCAGTATCCTCGATACGAAGTATCATGTCGCCGCCATGCTTGCGGGCAAAAAGGTAGTTATACAACGCTGTGCGTACTCCTCCTATATGAAGCGGTCCCGTGGGCGACGGGGCAAACCTTACTCTTACTTTACGATCCATCTTAATGACTAATTGTTAAAAAGTGTCGCAAAGTTACTAATAAAATATGACATAACCGACTACATCCCCCACTTTACCGCCAAAAACTTTTTCGCCCTGCAATAGCATGAATAACACCTTATTTTCAACCCATCCACCGCAACTTCCTAACCTTATGCCCCAAATAACCTTATAACCGTCAAGCCCGCGGCTTGAAAATCATGAACCAACGGCGGCGGAGAGTTGTTATTTACATTAAATTAACATTTACGACTATGTCAAAATCATCTACAGTTCTTTTGAGTGCGCTTGCCGCAGGAATGGCGGTAACTATGACCTATTGCAGCAAACAGGCAAAATTTATCGGTGCATGGACCGAGGTAAACCCGTCAAACATCACTGTGCAACTTCCCGGCGCATCGTCAGCAACTTCCCGCGTGACAATCGACTTCATCGACAATCTCCAGAAAACCGGTGGTGCTGTGTCATTACAAAGCGACATCAACGTGACACGCACGATTGAAGCCGACTCTCTTTCACAAGGTCAGCCCTATGAGGTCAAGATTGCGGCAAAAGCATCGGTTGACGGAACATGGAGCTACGATGTTGACGATGATGACGACCTGCTTCTTGCGCTCGACCTGTCAAAACTGAAGGTTGACATAGACCGCGACCGCATATCATTCACGCGCCCGGCAGCTACAGTAGTGCCACAAGCTCATCTTGACTCCCTCGCCCTGCAATATATCGACACGTGGAAGCGTGACCTGACCGGTGTCGTATCAGAGGATTTGGCACGCTACACCGTAATCGACGACATCGAGTTAAGCCGCGACGGCAATATGATGACATTTGAGGTACAGTCACCCGAGGCAAAGCTCCATTTCAAACGTGACGTTAAATAGCGCTACTGCAGCAACAGCACAAATCCGCCGCGTGGAAGAAGACTGATATTATCGGGTACGCTATCCGTCTTGACAATTTTCCAGCCATCGGCACCGTCGGCGATAAGCGTGGATTTAACTGATGGAATGCCGGGCATCCGTGAAAGGTCAAGCGTGATGTCACGCGCTGAGTCCGTACCGTTTATCCCTGCGATATACCACCGGTCACCTTTTCTGCGCGCCATCACCACATAGTCACCCGGATAGCCGTCAATCAACATCGTGTCATCCCATGCGGCAGGGAGTGCCGTAAGGAAATCCCTTATTTCCGCAGCCTGTGACAGGAAACTTTCGGGACGGTCGGCAAGATGCTGGATTCCCGACTCATACAACACCGTCAACGCAAGTTCGTGAGCATCGGTAGTGATATGAGGGTGTTGGGAATCGGTGAAAGCGCATGGAGTATAATCCATCGAGCCGATGACATTGCGCGTAAACGGAAGCGTGGCGTTATGAGCAGCCGCCTTGTCGGTGAATGTAGGCACATTATTGTACCACTCCGCGCCATATACCCCTTCAACGCTCACAAGATTAGGATAGGTGCGCTGCAATCCGCGCGGTATGGTCGCGCCGTGGAAATTGACAAGCAGGTGATGGCGAGCCGCACACTCAAGCAACTCGACCATATACCGCAGATTACGGTTGGTGTCGCCGGAGAAAAAGTCAATCTTCACGCCCGCTATG
>ENA-UESU01002325-UESU01002325.1-human-gut-metagenome-genome-assembly--contig:-NODE-2325-length-12322-cov-3.439445_pt1 | contig 12322 bp, 8 predicted proteins | sample MGYA00243007_ERZ508008 | MGnify/ENA primary metagenome ERZ508008 (study PRJEB26167, sample SAMN06115399) | human gut metagenome | host: Homo sapiens | place: China:Henan | collected 2016-06-23 | study...
GAAGGAACAGATATCTTCTCGTTTGAAAGAACTGAATGAGGCCTTAACCCAAAATGCTTCCGATAGGAAGAAAAGCATCGATACTGATAAAGATTCTGATTTGGAAGAAATTGAAAAGGAATCATCTAGCCAGAAGGAACGAATCGATAATAAAAAGGATGCCGAAATCGAGCGTTTGATGGCAATAGAAATTCCATCAGGATTATCTAAGGCTGAGAGATCTAAGCGTGTTGCTGAAAGAACCGCAAAGATTGCAAAGCTTAGAAACGATGCAAAATCAGATAAAGCAAAAATCAGTAGCGATGCCAAAACGGACAAGGCTAGTGTTCGAACAGATGCGACAAACAAGAAAGTGAAAGTATCGTCCGATACCAAGGAAGAAAAAGCTGAGAACCATGCTAATGCTAAAAGTGAAAGAGCAAAAGTTAGCTCCGAGCTTAAAGCAGCGGTTAAGTCAGTTAGAGAAGCTTACAAAGCGGCTAAAGCTGACCTTGATTCGTCATATGAACAAACCTATCAGGATGAATTTGACAAGATTCAGTCAGAGTACAAGAAGGTCAAGAAATCAAAGAAAAAGTCTTCCAGCTCATCAAAGAAGACATCGCATCCGTTATCGTACTATATCAGAAAATAGGAGGAAAATCAAAATGAAGTATGACTTTGGTGGCTGGGCCACTAGAAATGATCTTCAGTGTGCCGATGGAAGAGTCATTAAAAAAGACGCTTTCAAAGGACAGAACGGGCAGACTGTCCCGTTAGTATGGATGCATAATCATGCTGATCCGGCGAATGTGCTTGGATTAGCTCATCTCGAAAATAGAGATGAAGGAGTTTATGCGTTCTGTGAATTTAATGATACAGAATCAGGAAAGACTGCACGGGAACTTGTAAAACATGGCGACGTACAGTCTCTTTCTATCTTTGCCAATCAGCTTAAACAGGCCGGACACGATGTTGTTCATGGCATTATCAGAGAAGTAAGTCTGGTATTAGCCGGTGCAAATCCAGGAGCATTTATCGATGATGTGGTGATGCATGGCGATGGGGAAACCGGTATTGTCATTGGCTATAATGAAATGATCATGGGTCGGTTGGAGCATTCCGCAGATGAGCTGGATAAAAAGAAGGAAGAAGAAAAAATCGAGCCTAATGACAAATCAGATAATGGAGAGAAAAAAGACGATAAGGTTGAGACTATCGAAGACATTTTTAAATCCATGAACGAGAAACAGCAGACAGCAGTTTTCGCCATGATGGCTGAATTCGTAGACAAAGAAAATCCTAAAAAAGAGGATGATGAATCTAAAGGAGGAGATGACAATATGAAACACAATGTTTTTGACACCGACAAGCGCGATGATAAGAGCTTTCTGTCTCACGCAGACCAGGAGGAGATCCTTAAGCTGGCAAAGACTAGCCAGGTTGGAACATTCCAGTCAGCGCTGGAGATCTATGCTAACGAAAACGCACTTCAGCATGACGCTCTTGCGAGTGGATTTGCTCAGACAGGAGATGGTAATGTAACACTTCTGTTCCCGGAATACAAGGATGTACGTCCTGGTGCACCGGAACTGATTACCAACGACCAGGGTTGGATTACAACCGTAATGAACAAAGTTCATAAGAGTCCGATTTCCAGAATCAGAACCAGACAGGCTGATATCCGTAATATCGATACCCTGAGAGCAAAGGGCTATAAGAAAGGAAAAGAGAAGGCTCAGGCTGGAAACTTCAAGCTTGTTAGAAGAACCACCGATCCACAGACCGTATATATTAAGGATGCGCTTAACCGGGATGATATTGTGGATATCACTGATTTTGATTATGTTAGCTATCTGTACAATATCGATCGCATGATGCTTAACGAAGAACTGGCAACTGCGATTATGCTGGGCGATGGTCGTGATGATGGCGATGAGGGTAAAATCTCTCCGGATCATATCAGACCGATTTGGCTTGATGACGATCTGTACACCATTCATGTTGATCTCGATGTCGCAGCTGCAAAGAAAGAGCTTCAGGGAACTAATACAGCGGCTAACTTCGGTGAGAATTATATCATCGCAGAAGCTATGATCAATACGGCTCTGTATGCAAGAGAAAATTACAAGGGAACCGGAACTCCGGATCTGTTCATTACTCCTCACATGCTTAATCAGATGCTCCTGGCAAGAGATATTAACGGAAGACGTATTTACTCTTCCAAGGCAGAACTTGCTACTGCACTGAATGTCGGCAGCATCAATACTGCGGAGCAGTTCGAGGGCAAGACCAGAACCACATCGGACAACAACAAAAAGAAGAAGCTGGTTGCTATCATCGCAAATCTGGCAGATTACTCCCTCGGTGCAACCAAGGGTGGAGAGGTTACTCATTTCACTCAGTTCGATATCGACTTCAACCAGGAAAAGTCTCTGCTTGAGACCAGATGCTCTGGTGCGCTTACTCGTGTATACTCTGCAATCGCAATCGAAGAGGATGTAACATCCGCATCTTCTGCTTCTGAGGATCATACCGTCTAAGTCTTAGAGGAGAAAATTCAAAATGAGTAAATTCTACGGGGCAATCGGTTATGCCGTAACAGAGGAGATTCGACCTGGTGTCTGGGGAGAGACGATTACAGTTCGTGACTACTACGGAGATGTTATTCGGAATACTCGACAGTATCAGAGTTCAGATAACCTTAACGACAATCTCAACGTGTCGAATGAATTTAGCATTGTAGCCGATCCGTTTGCTTATGCGAATTTTCATTCGATGAGATTTATCGAGTATATGGGGGCTAAATGGAAAATTTCAAATGTTGAAGTTCAGTATCCCCGTTTAATATTGACCGTTGGAGGTGTTTACAATGAGCAGACGAATGAAACTGCATAATATTCTATGCGCCATTCTCTCGTGCCCGGACAAAGGATTAGAGTGTCGAGCTTATTTTCAACCACCGTCATCGGTAAAAATGAAGTACCCCGCCATCGTTTACGCTCTCGACGATATCGAGAATACGTTTGCGAATGACGGGGTTTATTTGTCTGCGAGAAAGTATTCGGTAACAGTTATTGACAGCGATCCAGATAGTTCTCTCGTTGGCAAGGTGGCATCTATGCCGACAAGTCAATTCAATCGGCATTACACGAAAGACAACTTAAATCACGATGTCTTTGAAATATTCTTTTAAGGAGGACAAATTCTATGAAAAAGAAACTCGTTTGGGATAAGACTGGCGAGCGCCTGTATGAGACCGGTGTCAGCCAGGGTGTCCTTTATCCGATTCAGACCGGCGGCGTATATAACTCTGGTACCGCATGGAATGGTCTTAGCACCGTAACAGAGAGCCCGTCCGGAGCAGAACCTACTGCAATTTATGCAGACAACATCAAGTATCTGAACCTTATGTCCGCAGAGGAATTTGGCGGTACGATCGAAGCTTATATGGCACCGGATGAATTTGCAGAGTGCGATGGTTCCAAAGAAATCGCTCCTGGAGTGTTCGCTGGTCAGCAGAACCGTAAGATGTTTGGCTTATCTTACAAGACACTCCTCGGCAACGATGTTGATTCAAACGATTACGGTTATAAGCTTCATCTTGTGTATGGTTGCTTAGCTTCCCCTTCCGAGAAAGGTTATTCCACTGTAAATGACAGTCCGGAAGCTATTACCTTATCCTGGGAGTTTAGCACCACACCGGTTGAGATCGCAACCTTAATCGATGGAAAGAAGCTGAAGCCCACTTCCATTCTCACCTTCGATTCTACCAAGGTCGATGCTAAGAAACTGGCTGCTCTTGAAGAGATCCTGTATGGTAAAGATCCTTCTTCCGCCGAAGCAGATGATGGTGTTGAACCGAGACTTCCGCTTCCGGATGAAGTAATTAAGATTATGACCGCAGAAGGCTAATCAGAAATAATACACACCACAGATGGAGTCGTATTCAGGAAAGCTGGCGACTCCTTTTTTTATTCGAAAGGAGAACAAAACTATGTATGCAGTAACAAAGACTTATAAAGATTTTAACGGTGTTGAGCGCACCGAAACAAAGCTCTTCAACCTTACCGAAACAGAGGTTATGGAGATGGAACTGGGCACAGCTGGTGGAGTTGCTGAGATGCTTCAGCGCATCGTAGATGCAAAAGATCAGCCGACCATTATCAAGTTCTTTAAGGAATTTATCTTAAAGGCATACGGAGAGAAGAGTGCTGACGGTACATATTTCGAGAAGTCTGAAGAGATTTCCAGAAAGTTTGCCTGCACTCAGTTCTACAATCTTCTGTTTATGGAACTGGCTACAGATGACAGCAAAGCCGCCGAATTCGTAAACCATGTAATTCCGAAAGTTGTAGATATCAAGAAGCATTCGGAAAATCCGGAGATTGCTCCTGTGGTTGCCACCATGAACTAAAGAGGTGAGATCGAATGCTTGAACTTACGATACCAAGAACTGATCTGTGGGATGAGCGGAATCAGCGATTTATCCCTGTAAAGGAACAGAAGTTGCGTTTGGAGCATTCGCCCGTTTCACTTTCAAAATGGGAAAGTAAATGGTGCAAAGTCTTCTTATCTAAAGAGCAGAAGACAATTGAAGAAACCATTGATTATATACGCTGTATGACACTCACACAGAATGTTGACCCGCTAGTCTATCAATGCATTACCAATTCTCACATTGATGCAGTAAATGCCTATATTGAAGCGCCTATGACGGCTTCGACTGTTAAGGAAGAAAAAGGTGGTCCAATAAACAGGCAGCAGATAACCAGTGAACTTATCTATTACTGGATGACCGCGTATCATATTCCGTTTGAGTGTCAGAAATGGCATTTGAATCGTTTGTTAATGCTTATCCGGATTTGCAATGCGGAAAATAAGCCCCCGAAGAAGAGAAGCAAACGAGATTTATACAGACATCATGCGGAAGTAAATGCCGCAAACAGAAAGAAATTTAATTCGAAAGGATAGTGATAAAAATGGCGAAATCAAGACAGGCCGTTGTTAATCTTGTCGAATCCTGGGATGGAAAGAAAGAATCGAACGGCTCACATAAAAGCATTATCGATTTATATAACGACTTCTTTGAGAAGATCTGCGCGGGCAAATTTCCTCGTGGCATTCGTATGCGCTATGACTGGGCTTGGTGCGCTTGCACCTGGTCTGCATTAGCGGCAGCTCTCCGATATGAGAGCATTATGCCTATGGAAATTTCCTGCTATTATCTCATCGAAGCAGCAAAGAAAATGGGATGTTGGCAGGAGAACGATGCTTATGTTCCGAGTCCTGGAGATGCGATTTTGTATGACTGGCAGGATAACGGAATCAGCGACAACACAGGCAATCCGGATCATGTCGGTACCGTAATCGAGGTATATAAGGAATCTGGTTACATGGTTATCGAAGAGGGCAACTACAGTAATGCGGTCAAGAAGAGAACCCTGTCTATTAACGGAAAATTTATCCGCGGCTTCATCACACCAAAGTACGACGACAATACAGTTGCCGCTCCTGGATTAAGCAAGGGTAAAGACATCAAAACCATCGCTCATGAGGTTATCGTTGGACTGTGGGAGAGCGGCGAGAATCGTAAGAAACTGCTTACTGAGTACGGATACAACTACTCAGAAGTTCAGAACATGGTAAACCAGATTCTGAATGGATCAGCGGTAACGCCGTCCAATACCAAGCAGGATCAGAACCAGTCCGTTTCGAAGAAAGTGGTGGCTACATGTTCTGCCAAGCAGTTTAACAAGGCCTATGCTGGTGAATACAAAACAACGGCAGTTCTTTATTGCCGTAATGATGCCGGAACCAATAAGAAAGCTCTTTGTAAAATCCCGGCTGGCACTAAGGTTAAATGCTATGGCTATTACACAATGGTAAACGGAGTTAAGTGGCTGTACATCCAGTTTGTACTTGACGGCGTGCAGTATACAGGCTTCTCGTCCAGTGCTTACTTAGCAAAGTAGGAGATTCATATGATCACGTTCAGACAAAAGGGTGATTTTTCTAAGCTGACTCGGTTCTTAGAGAGAGCAAAGGAATCAGTTCGTCTCGGTGACCTCGATAAGTATGGTCGAGAGGGCGTAGCCGCCCTTGCGTCTGCAACACCAGTTGATACAGGACGGACAGCAAATTCGTGGCATTACAAGATCGAGCAGAAGCAAGGTTCCGTATCGATCAGCTTTTACAACACAAATATTCAAAATGGAGTCCCTATTGTAGTTATTTTGCAGTACGGACATGCAACAAGAAACGGCGGCTGGGTACAGGGGCGAGACTACATCAATCCTGCTATCCAGCCTATTTTTGACAAAATTGCAGATGCGGTATGGAAGGAGGTTACTAAGCTATGAGTACAACTGTTGACGAACGTGTCGTCGAAATGCGGTTTGATAACAAACAGTTTGAACGGAATATTCAGACCAGTTTATCAAGCCTCGATAAGTTGAAGAAGAGCCTTAACCTCGAAGGGGCGGCGAAAGGCTTAGAAACCGTAAACGATGCCGCAAATAAATGCAGTGGGAATATGTCACCGCTGAGTAATGCAGTTGAGACTGTGCGAGTGCGATTTTCGGCATTGGAAGTGATGGCGATTACAGCTTTGCAGAACATTACCAACTCTGCACTTGCTGCTGGAAAAAATCTTGTCTCTGCTTTTACCATCGATCCGATTAAAACCGGTTTTGAGGAGTATGAGACACAGATCAATGCCGTTCAGACAATTCTTGCAAATACCTCTTCAAAAGGCACAACTCTTGATCAGGTAAACAATGCGTTGGATGAACTAAACCATTATGCAGATATGACCATTTACAATTTTACGGAAATGACCCGTAACATTGGTACGTTCACTGCGGCTGGCGTAGATTTGGACACATCTGTAGCCGCTATCAAGGGTATTGCGAACCTTGCAGCCGTATCAGGTTCCAACTCTCAGCAGGCAAGTACCGCTATGTATCAGCTTTCACAGGCATTAGCGGCAGGAACAGTAAAATTACAGGACTGGAACTCAGTAGTAAACGCTGGTATGGGTGGTCAGGTATTCCAGGATGCGCTGAAAGAAACGGCTAAAGTTCATGGAATTGCCATTGATGAGATGATCAAAGATGAGGGCTCATTCAGAGAGACCCTTAGTAAAGGATGGCTTACCTCTGACATCTTGACTGAAACCTTGGCAAAATTTACAGGCGATCTCAACGAAGATCAGCTTCGGACCATGGGGTACGCTGATGATCAGATCAAATCTATCATGGAGATGGGTAAGACAGCGAATGATGCAGCGACAAAAGTAAAAACTTTTACCCAGTTATTCGACACATTGAAAGAGGCTGCCCAGTCCGGATGGACACAAAGCTGGGAAATTATCGTCGGCGACTTTGAAGAGGCGAAGGAATTACTTACTGAAGTGAGTGATACGTTCAGTGCCGTAATCAATGCTTCTGCCGATGCAAGAAATAAAATGCTTCAGGATTGGAAAGACCTTGGTGGTCGAACCATGATGATTGAAGCTGTAAAGAATGTTTTCGAGGGATTAGTTAGCGTTGTTAAGCCTGTCCGAGAGGCATTCCACGAAATCTTCCCTCCAATGACTGGAAAGCAGTTAGCCGATATCACAGAACGTGTTCGTGATCTGACAGCAAAATTCAAAATGGGGGAAGAGAGTTCAAAGAATCTGAAGAATACGTTTAAGGGCGTATTTGCAGTGCTTGATATCGTCGGACAAGCTTTCAAAGCTGTTGCCGGTGGTGTCGGCGAATTGATCGGTCTTTTCTTACCGGCTGGAAACGGGGTGTTATCACTTACCGGAAGCTTCGGTGAGTATCTTGTTAAGCTTGATGAAACTGTAAAGAAGACAGACGTCTTTGGCAAAGCAGTTTCGACTGTTGTTGATATCGTAAAGACAGCTATTACCTTTGTTAAAACTGCCGGAGAAAAAGTAAAAGAATTTGGAAAAGCTGCCGGGGAGAAGTTCGATTTCCATGGATTTGAATTATTCCACTCATTCCTTGAACGAGTACATGATCGAATGGCTCAAATCGGTGATGGTGCTGGAAAAATGAAGAGCGGAGTCATTGTTGCTTTTGAGATGATGGGAGAAGCATTGGAAAAATGTAAATTTCTCAAAGTCATGGAAGCATTGTGGATAGCGGTAAAGGTAATTGCTGGCGGTATTGCCGATGCAGTCGGGACCATGATGGGAACACTTGCCGAGAAACTCGGAAATGCAGATTTCAGCGGAGTTCTTGACATTCTTAACAGCATTGCTGTAGGCGGAATTGCAGTATCAATTTCCAAATTCTTAAAGAGTGTAACAGAACCGCTTGAGGGGTTGAATGGCGTTCTCGAAGGAGTAACTGGAATTCTTGACGGTGTTAGAGGTTGCTTTGAAGCATACCAGACGAATCTTAAAGCTGGAACATTGCTTAAAATTGGCGCAGCAATCGCTTTGCTTGCTGGTTCTATCGTTGCAATTTCTCTGATCGATAGTGATAAACTGTCAGCTTCTCTTGGAGCTATCACAGTGCTCTTTGCTAATCTGCTCGGAGCGATGGCGATTTTCAATAAAATCAGCAGTGATACTGGAAAAGTATCCAAAGCATGCACAGCGATGATTGCCATGTCAGTTGCGGTATCTATTCTGGCAGGAGCTTTGAAGAAAGTTTCAGACCTTGATTGGGGCGAACTTGCGAGAGGCTTGGTTGGAATTGCTGGTCTTACGGCTATTGTTGTTGCATCATCCAAAGCCATGGCAAGTGGTCAGAAGCAGGTTATGAAAGGTGCCACCAGCTTAATCATATTTGGAGTGGCTATCAAAATCCTGGCGTCGGCATGTAAGGATTTATCAAGATTACAGTGGGATGAACTCGGACGTGGATTAACAGGAGTAGGAGTATTATTTGCTGAGATTGCTGTATTCCTTAGAGTTGCAAAATTCAACGGGAAAATGATCAGCACTGCAACTGGAATCGTTATTCTGTCGGCAGCAATGAAGGTTTTGGCGTCCGCTTGCAAAGACTTTGGTCAGATGGAGTGGAGCGAGATTGGAAAAGGATTAGCTGGAATCGGTGGATTACTTGCCGAACTTGCTGTCTTTACGAATTTGGCTGGAAATGCAAAACACGTAATGTCTACTGGCGTAGCCTTAATTGCTATTGGCGCTGCAATGAAAATCTTTGCTTCCGCTGTAAAAGATTTTGGTCAATTACAGTGGGATGAAATCGGCAGAGGTTTAACTGCTATGGGCGGCGCACTTGCAGAGGTAGCTATTGCTGTTAATCTGATGCCGAAGAACATGATCGGTATTGGAACTGGGCTCGTTATCGTCGGCGGCGCACTTGAAATCATTGCAAACTGTATGAGTAAATTCGGAGGTATGCAGTGGGAAGAGATCGGTAGAGGTCTTACCGTCATGGGTGGGGCTTTAGCTGAGTTGGCTATCAGTCTCAATTTCATGAAAGGTACGCTTGGTGGATCAGCAGCATTGTTGGTTGCGTCCGGAGCCTTAGCTGTTCTTGCGCCGGTACTCAGTATTTTGGGAGCGTTATCGTGGGAAGCGATTGCGAAAGGACTTATTTCTATTGCCGGAGCATTCACAATTATCGGCGTAGCAGGCGCGGTACTTACACCATTGGTTCCGACTATTCTGGCATTATCGGGAGCGTTTGCATTGATTGGTGTTGGGGTTCTTACAATCGGAGCGGGTTTACTTGCAGCTGGCACAGGACTTTCGGCACTTGCTATCGGATTCACAGCGCTGGCAACTGCTGGTGCCGCTGGAGCGACTGCAATCGTAGCAGCACTGACAGTTATCGTTACTGGTATCGCTGGCTTAATTCCGGCTGTTCTTACAAAAGTCGGAGAAGGAATTATCGCAATCTGCAAAGTTATTGCTGCCGGAGCACCAGCTATTGGTGAAGCTGTAAAGGCAGTTGTCTTAACGCTGATCGATGTTTTCGTATCCTGTGTACCGCAGCTGGCAGACGGAGCTTTACAATTAGTGGTTGGTGTATTAGCGGCTCTGGTTACTTATACGCCTCAAATTGTAGATCTAGCTTTCAAATTCCTTATTGGAATTTTAGAGGGTATTGCTAGTAATCTGCCGTCACTGATTAAAGCTGGTGTCGATGTACTCGTAGCATTTTTCGCTGGTATCGTCGATGCACTGAGAGGAATCGATACTGGAGCTTTGCTAAAAGGAATTGCCGGAATCGGTCTGTTATCAGCCATTATGCTTGCTCTTAGTGCAACAGCATCGCTTGTTCCAGGAGCAATGGTTGGAATCCTTGGTATGGGTGCGGTTGTTGCTGAGATGGCGTTAGTGCTTGCGGCCGTCGGACTCTTATCGAAACTTCCAGGACTTTCTTGGCTTATCGGAGAAGGTGGAAAGCTTTTACATGGAATCGGAACGGCAATCGGTCAGTTCGTTGGTGGAATCGTCGGCGGATTTATGAGCGGTGTGTCGAGTCAGTTCCCGCAAATTGGAGCTGATTTATCCGCTTTTATGAATAATGTTCAGCCGTTTTTACAGGGAGCTAGTCAGATTCAGCCATCTATGATGGACGGAGTAAAGGCATTAGCCGAGACTGTGCTTATTCTGACAGCGGCTGATATTTTACAGGGATTGACTTCTTGGCTTACAGGAGGATCGTCTTTATCTAAGTTCGGAGAGGAACTTGTACCGTTTGGCGAAGCTATGAGAGATTTCTCGTTAGCTATCGGAAACATGGACGGGGAAATCGTGGCAAATGCGGCGACAGCTGGCAAAGCATTAGCTGAAATGGCAGCCACAATTCCAAATACAGGCGGATTAGTGTCTTTCTTCGCAGGAGAAAATGACATGACTGCCTTTGGAAAGCAGCTTGTACCATTTGGCGAAGCTATGAGACAGTTCGGGGATGCAATTACTGGACTCGATGCAAATGCCGTTACAGAAGCGGCAATCGCTGGCAAGGCCATGGCAGAGATGGCAACAACCATTCCAAATTCTGGTGGTGTCGTAGGATTCTTTGCTGGTGAAAACGATATGGGTGAGTTTGGAAAACAGCTTGTACCATTTGGCGAAGCAATGAAAGCATTTGGCGATGCGGTTCGTGGACTGGAAGCCGATGCAATCGTCAATTCTGCAACGGCGGGCAAGGCTTTAGTCGAGCTTGCTGATACTGTTCCCAATACAGGTGGTGTTGTAGCATTCTTTACTGGAAACAACGATGTTGATACTTTCGGTGAGAAACTTGTACCGTTCGGTGAAGCTATGAAGGCATATTCTGAAGCTATTATGGGTATGGACTCCGCGGCTATTACGAACTCAGCAACAGCTGGTAAAGCCCTAGTGGAGCTTGCCAACACCATTCCAAATACCGGAGGACTTGTAAGCTGGTTTACCGGTGACAACGATCTTGGTAGTTTTGGTGATAGTCTGGTTCAGTTCGGAAGTGGAATTAAGAGTTATTCGGATTCTATTTCTGGAATCGATACCGGAATCATGTCAAGTGTGATTACCCAGGTGAATCTACTTGTTGAAATGGCTAAAGGAATGGCGGAATTAGATACGAGTGGTATGAGTGGTTTTAGCACAGCACTGATTCAGCTTGGAAACAACGGTATCGACGGTTTCATCAATGCGTTTACAGATGCGAGCGGAAGAGTGACATCCGCCGCGACCTCTATGCTGACGACATTCATCAATGCGGCTAATGCTCAGAAAGGTAATCTGACATCTACGTTTACGACCATGATGCAGGCTGTACTTACGACTCTTACGAACTATCAAACCCAGTTCAATACTGCTGGCTCTACGTTGATGACAAAATTTATCAGCGGAATTAAATCTCAGGACGGAAATACCAAAACTGCAATTACCAACATTATTAGCGGTTGCATCACTGCAATCAATAATAAGCAGACTCAGTTCAATACTGCGGGTGCGAACCTCATGATCAAGCTTATTGCTGGAGTTAAATCGAAAGATTACGAAACCAGAAATGCGTTTGTAAACATTTTAAGTTCATGCCTTACAGCTATCGCGAACAAGTATCTGGAATTTCAAAATGCAGGAATGCAGTGCATGATTAAGTTCATCGCTGGTGTTAAGGAAAAAGCCGAAGAAGTAAAAACAGCTTTCACTGGCAATCTTAATGCTTCTGTAACAGCTATCCGGGATTATCATGATCAGTTTAAACAGGCTGGTGCTTACTTGGTGGAGGGATTTGCTGATGGAATCAGTGAGAATACGTACCGCGCGGAAGCTAAAGCCAGAGCAATGGCAAGGGCTGCGGCAGAAGCAGCAGAAGACGAACTGGACGAGCATTCACCTTCCAGAGTAGGATACCACATA
>ENA-UESU01002326-UESU01002326.1-human-gut-metagenome-genome-assembly--contig:-NODE-2326-length-12313-cov-4.956440_pt1 | contig 12313 bp, 8 predicted proteins | sample MGYA00243007_ERZ508008 | MGnify/ENA primary metagenome ERZ508008 (study PRJEB26167, sample SAMN06115399) | human gut metagenome | host: Homo sapiens | place: China:Henan | collected 2016-06-23 | study...
GTCAGGAGCTCTTCCGGGCGGCTGATGATATATTCCGCGCCGGCTTTTTCAAATTCCTCACGATTTCCATATCCATACAGAACACCGACCGTATCAATTCCGCAGGCATGTCCGCCATCAATGTCAAACATCCGGTCACCGATCATCACGGCATCCTTTTCATGTATCTGTGTCTTAACCTCTGGCTTGGAATCGTCCATCATGACTGCCTCTTCCCGGTCTGCCTGTGGCATATCCGTACCTTCCGCATCGGCTTCCTTCAACCGCTTCAGGCACTCTGCGATCAGCACCTGCTTGTCCGATCCGGTTCCATCCGGATTGCTTCCTACCACAACATCAAAGTACTGTGCCAGATCGAATTTCGCCAGTATCTTCTTCGTTGGTTCTGTCGGTTTGGAGGTCGCCACTCCGATCTTCGCGCCTTTTTCTTTTAAATCCTTGAGTGTCTGTGGAATGCCATCATAGATCTCATCTGTTTTCTTTAAGTTCGGATCACGGTAAGATACAAAATAAGTATCTCCATTTCGCATATAGCTGTTCATGCATCCATAGGCACCGCCTTTGACACGGACGTTGATCCAGAGATAATCATATCCCATAATGACTTTCAAAATACGCAGTGCCCCGTGATACGAAAATCCGTGACGCGCATAATTGCCGGCTCTTGCCACATACTGTACCTGCGATGCATCCATAAATCCCTCATTTTTCTTTTCCAGATGAACCTTTGGCAGCATCCGCTCTTTTACAGTCTCTTTTGACACATACAGATTCTTTAACAGAAAGGCAATCTGTTCTTCCACCGCCTGATAATCAGCCTCTTCACAGACAACACTGACTAACATACGTTCCGGCACAAATATCATCTGTACCAGCCGCATAAGCCTTGCGATCAGTTCGTCCTTTTTCACGAACCACTGCTGTTTGATCATTGGTTCAACGGTTGTGCCGCAGCGGTCATGTGTACCTACGTTGTGGGAATGTGGAACAACTTTTACTAAAAGTCCCGCTTCCTCTAAATCTTTTACTAATGCTTTTCTGCACTCGTAGCGGTCCATTCCCTCATATTTTCCTGCTAACTTGTTCATGGTTGCATCGTCATTGATGACAACGATTTCTTCCAGGTTGTGGCGTTTTCCAACCTCAAAGTCGTTCGGGTCATGGGCTGGTGTGATCTTCACACATCCGGTTCCAAACTCTTTGTCTACATATGGATCAGCGATCACCGGAATCTCACGGTCTGTCATCGGAAGTTTTAACATTTTTCCAACGATGTCTTTGTATCTCTCATCATCCGGGTTTACAGCAACAGCGGTATCTCCGAATAAAGTCTCCGGTCTTGTCGTTGCGATCTCTACGAATCTTCCTTCCTCACCAACTACCGGGTAATTGATATGCCAGAAGAATCCGTCCTGCTCCTCATGCTCTACCTCCGCATCGGAAATGGATGTCTTACAAACCGGGCACCAGTTTACGATACGGGAACCCTTGTAGATATATCCTTTTTGATATAATTTAATAAAAACTTCCTGTACGGCATCAGAACATCCTTTATCCATGGTAAAACGTTCTCTCTGCCAGTCAGCAGAAGATCCCATTTTCTTTAACTGGTTGATGATACGGTTACCGTATTCCTCTCTCCACTCCCAGCATTTCTCTAAGAAACCTTCTCTTCCAAGATCTGCCTTGTCGATTCCTTTTTCTTTTAAGGACTGGATGACTTTTACTTCGGTTGCAATGGAAGCGTGGTCTGTTCCAGGCTGCCATAATGCATTGTAACCCTGCATTCTCTTGTAGCGGATCAAAATATCCTGCATGGTATTGTCTAATGCGTGTCCCATGTGAAGCTGTCCGGTAATGTTTGGTGGAGGCATCACAATGGTGAATGGTTTCTTGCTGCGATCTACTTCTGCATGGAAGTAACCGTTGTCTTCCCATTTTTTATAGAGACGTTCTTCAATGCCCTTTGGGTCATAGGTCTTTGCTAATTCCTTCATTTGTCTTTTTCCTTTCTTAAAAAAATAAAAGCCCTTCACATCCATACGGATGCAAAGGGCGTGTCAACGCGGTACCACCTTTGTTATGTTGCAAAAACAACATATCTCTACAGGCTCATTCCTAAGCCACTGTCCAGTAACGGGGACAACTCGTTCTCGCTTACTTCTGACTGCTTCTGGCGATATACGAAATTTTTCTCCGCATGATCAACTTGCAAGTTCTGCCACTTATCTGCAACAGACAGGTTCAGCGCGACGGTTCAAAAGCTACCTTCCACACAACATGTTCTGGTGACATCTCTCAGCCGGTGAATGTCATTCTCTTTCAGGTGTCTGTGTGTACTCCTCTTTCTCATCACCTTTTTATATCTTTTTTCATCATAAAAGCTAAAGTGGCATTTGTCAACTGATTTTTTACACGTGATCTTTGATCAGTTTTTACATGTGATCTTTGATCAGTGAAACAATTCCTACAATTGCAAGTACGATCAGCGCTGCATATGCCAGACCACTCACAAATAATCCAATAATGACTAATGGCAAAAATACAATATTAACAATAATCTTGGTAATGCTCCATGTTGCCTTGATTGCAAAAACAAGCAGTTTTCCAAAAACGCCCAGCATTAGCACGATAAATAAAAATGTTAACATATTCATTCCTTCTTCCTATCCTAATAATTTCAACAGATTCTGATAGACATATTCTCTCAGAAAATCTGCCTCCAGGTCAAGTTCGATTTTTTTCTCTGCTGCGATGCGGTACATAAAATAGACCGAAAGCTGGGTTTCGACCGCGGCTCTTCGCAGGAAAACATTCTCCTCCCGGATCAGACCTTCGCGGACACCCTCCTCCACAATGCAGTCGATAATCTCGTTTTTCTCCTTATCACAGCACTGCTGTTTCATACGCTCATACTCATCTTTCAGATTCTTTGGTATCTCGTATGATTCCAATACCATTTTTATCAGGAAAAAGACACCCTGCTTTTCTTTTACATGCTCATCAATAAAATCCATGACCTCATTAATTTTCTGTTGAAACGTTCTGTTATCTGTAGAAATTACCTGCAGTTTTTCAAAGCACACTTTCACATAATATAAAATTGCAGAAGAGATTATCTCTTCCTTTGAAGAAAAATATTCGTATGCCGTTCCTTTTCCAATGCCTGCCCGGCCTGTGATATCAGCTACTTTTAAAGTGTTGATATCACAGCCTTCATTAATGAACTCAATGACTGCCTGATACAGGGCAAGCACTTTCTGTGGTGGATCGTGGATCAGTTTCTGCTCATCCATTATAAGTCCTCCTCGACCATGCTCTTATTGCGGTTGAATGCATCATAAATACATGGAACAACGATCAGAGTTAACAGTGTACCATATAACAAACCGCCAACCGTTACGATCGCCATTGGCTGCATCATTTCTGAACCTTCTCCAAGTCCGACTGCCATCGTGGACATGGACAGGATCGTGGTGAGTGCAGTCATAAGAATCGGACGAAGCCTTGTTTTTCCGGATTCGATAATGGCATCTTTTTTTTCCATTCCGCCACGGCGGAGCTGGTTGATAAAGTCTACCATAACGATACCGTTATTTACGATAATTCCGGCGAGCATGACAAATCCGATCATTGCCACAACGCTGACTTCGTTACCGGTAAAGTAAAGTGCGAACAGACCGCCTGTAAATGCCAGCGGAATCGTAAACATAATGATAAACGGCGACAACAGCGACTGGAACTGTGCTACCATGACAAGGTAAATGAAGATAACTGCCAAAAGAAGCATCAGATACAACTGATTCATCGCATCTGCGATCATCTCATCCTCACCTGCCATCTCAATGGAGTATCCTTCCGGCAGATTGATCTTATCTAACTCTTTCTGGATTTCATTACTCAGCAGACTGACATTATGGTCATCATCCACTCCTGCGGTCACACTGATATATCTGGTCTGCGCATCACGGTTGATCGTTCCTAATGTGTAACCTTCCTCAAACTGTGCAATATCAGAAAGCGCTACTTCTGTCTCGTTTCCTTCTCTGTCTGTATAGGTAAAGGTCAGTTTTTTGATATCATCCAATGTAACATCGGACTGCTCCTCGCTCTGTACATAAACCTGATAATCATTTACATCGGTAGAGATTGTCGTTGCAGATGTTGAGGATGCCATCTCACCGTAAACAAGCTGGAATACCTGTGCAACGGTCATGCCATATTTCGCAGCTTTTTCCTTGTCTACAGAAATGGTGAAAGACGGTGTCGTATTGGCAAGTCCATCATCCACATCCACAGTTCCCTCGGTGTTCTCTACGACTTTTGCAACCTCGCCTGCAAGTTCCTGCAGTTTGTCAAGATTATTTCCTTTTACATTGATCGTCAGTCCACTTCCCATAAGTGATGTCATATCAGAAGCGGAGGTGTCTGTTGTAACTTCGCAGTCCATGTCTTTTGTCAGTTCATCCAACTGTTCGATTACATCTGCACTGCTCACTTCAGATTCTTCATCCAGAATCATATACATGGAAATACTGTCTGTAGAACTTCCTCCCATCATGGAAAGAGCACTTCCACCTGCCATGGCACCAATGGTCTCAATACCATCAATCGTCAATGCTTTTTCCACGACTTCGTCTGCCATTTCTGTCAGTTCATCAAAAGTAAGCGTCTCATCCTCTTTTGCTGAAATCGTCGCACTGATCTGGTTCGTCTCCATATTCATATCCATGAAAGAATATCCTCTGGAGAATGCTGCCACAACACTTGTTCCCAGCAAAACGATCACCGCGATAAATACGATTGGCTTGAAACGCAGGCATACAGCTAAAATTTTTCCATAAACCTCTTTTACTTTGTCAAAGAAATTATGCCTGATCTCTTTTGTATTTTTTAATAATCCTGCTGCCATCATCGGCACGAAAGTCAATGCCATAAGAAGACTGGCTGCAAGCGTAAATGCAATTGTCAGTGCAATATCCACAAATAACTGTCTTGTGATACCCTCTGTAAAAATAATCGGTGCAAATACACAGACGGTTGTAAGTGTGGATGCTATGATTGCTCCTGTCACCTGTGAAGCACCTTCCACGGCTGCTTTCCGGATGGAATATCCCTCTCCCCGCAATCGATAGATGTTCTCGATCACGACAATGGAGTTATCCACCAACATACCAATTCCGAGTGCCAGCCCCGACAGCGAAATGATGTTTAACGTAATATGCGTAAAGTACATCAGTACCACTGCAAAAACAACACTGAGCGGAATGGAACATGCTATTACAAGTGTAGGTTTCATATCTTTTAAGAATAATAACAATACAATAATTGCAAGGATGGCTCCCACGATCATGTTTTCTACGACTGATTTCACGATCATGTCAATGTAAATACCCTGATTCATGAGAACGCTCAAATGTAACGCTGTATTTTCTTTTTCCAAACTGTCAAATTTATCCAATAACCGGTCTGTCACATCTCCGGTGGAATAGCCGGTCTGCTTTTCAATCGAAAGCATTACCGCCGGATTTCCATTCACTTTGGAATAGGAATCTCCGGAATTGTCAATGTATTCGATATCTGCCACATCTGACAGTCTGACCGGTTCGATACCATCCATACCAAGATCCATCAGAACGAGATTTTCAAGATCTGCTTTGGATGTCACCTCATCTCCGACTCGCACCAGATACTGCTCGTTCCCCTCTGTCACATAACCTGCCGGCATGGAGAAGTTCTGTGCTGTCAGAAGATTTTTTAAGGTATCCATTGTAAGGATCGTGTTCAGATCCGCTGAATCTTTTGCCTGCTCTTTTGCATCATCTAACTGGCTCTGTCCCTCTTCGATCTTATTTGCTGCAACAGCAAGATCCGCATATCCCTTGCTCATCTCCATGATACCGGATATCTGGGATTCATTTAAAGTCACTAATGCGTCATCTAAAGATGTTTTACCGTCTGCCACCTGTGTCTGGGCGGACTCGATTGTCGCGATTCCCGCCGCAATCTGTGTCTTGCTCTCACTCAATTTTGAGATTGCAGCCGGAATGTCTTTGTAAGAAGTCAGCGTCACACCTGCATCTGCAAAAGAGGATGCCTGACTCATCAGCATCACATTGATATCATCCAGTTTGGACTGTAATGTCACGATCTGGCTGGCAATGTCACTCTCACTTGTATAGGAAGTCCCTGCCTGTGCATTGATCTGGGCAATGGCTGTGGATTCCATGTATGCGATGAAATCGGATTCGCTGGCCGCATTTTTATATGCTTCTAACATTTTAGGATCTGCCTGTAAAGTTGAAATCACTGTTTCCAACTGATTCGCCTGTTCCTGTGTCATCTGACCATATTGAACCGCTGCTGCAAGCGCTTCCTCCACTGTCATGTCTGCACCTGTCATTGGATTTTTTGCTGTTAAAATTGCCATTACACCATCGTGCGCCTGATATAACTGCTTTGCCCCACTCTTCGCCTGGCTGACACCGTCTTTTGCTTTCTGTAAACCGTCAATCGCGCTCTGTAACTGCGTTGCTCCATCATAAGCTGACTGTAACGACTTGATTGCACCATCCATGGACGACTGTGATTTCTGAAGATCTGATAATTGTGTGGTCAGATCTGCTTCGGTGTTAAACAGTTGGATTTTATTATTAATGATCTCATTTTCACCTGCTCCAAGCTGGCTTCCCATCTCTTTTTCACTATCGGAAAGCTTCTTTTTCCCACTGTCGATCTGGGAAGATGCCTTGTCTAACTCTGCCTGTGCATCTGTAAACTGGGCATCTATTTTGCTCAGAATCTGTTCGTTTAAAGCATCTATTTTCTCCTGGTTCATAGTGACCTGAAGATCCGTATCAAGCACTCCTGTTGCCGTCACAGATGCCACACCCTCGATACTCTCAAGCAGTGGTAATAATTCATTGTCCACATAATTAGATACCTCTGCCTGATCCATACCATCCACATCCGCAGATGCGATCATGACCGGCATCATATCCGGATCGATCTGCATAATGACCGGTGAGCCCGCTGAATCCGGGAACTGTCCGGTCAACTGATCCAGCTGCTGCTGAATCTCAATCATAGCAGAATCCATGTTCGTGCTCTGCTCATACTCCAAAATAACCATAGAATAGTTATCATAGGACATGGAACTTACGTTATTAATATTGGAAGTCGTTGCCATTGCCGCTTCGATTGGCGATGTCACATCCTTTTCCACTTCCTCCGGACTTGCCCCCACATCTGTTGTGACAACGATCACATACGGCAGATTCATTGCCGGCAGCAGATCTGTTGTCATCCTCGTCAGCGAAACAACTCCTAAAACGATCACCAGTACAACAGCCACTAACACTGTGTACGGACGTTTTACACTATACTTTGGGATCATTCTCGTTCCTCCTGAAAAATTATATGTCTGATTGGCTATTGCATTCCCGCAAGCCAAAACCGACCGGTCGGTCGGCAAAAATCAGTTTACTCCTCTCTCATCAAAATGCAAGGAAAATCGGACAGAATTTAGAATTATTTTAGAAATGGAACAAAATTTCCTATTTACGCAAAAATGGAGTACCTATCGGTACTCCATCCCACGAGACTGTATCTTTCCAATATATAATAACAGAGGCTTTACTCTTTTTTGTTTATGACTGTTGTTCTACCAATTTCTGTATTGCCTGCTGCTCTGCTTCCGGCATCAGCTTTGATACCTCGATCAGAACGATCAGTTCTTTTGCATAGGAAGCAACCTCATCAAAACAATTTTCTACTGCTTTCATAATGACTGGCATGGAAATAACCTTCTCATCCGGGACATCAATAATCTCATCCACGTTTCCAACCTCAAGCCCAATCTTTGTACCATTCATGGATGCAACGATGATATTGTTGATTTCCTGTTCCGGATAATGAAACTGTTCTGCCAGACTGTACACTGCAATAACTTCTCCGTGCAGATTCATGATCCCATGAACCTGTGGCAGTGAATTTGGAATATTCACCACATTCATTCTTGTTTCAATGGATTCCACATCATTGACAGGAATACCAAACTTCACTCCATTTAACAAAAATGTAAGTAACTGCATTATAATCTCTGTCTCCTTTCTTATGATTCGATCTCGGGACATTTCGCAGTATCCATAAGACCTGCAAAAAGGGGACTGGCACAAAAGTACCGCCCCACTATTCTGTTCTCACCCTGTTCTATTCATCTTCGCTGTCTTCATCATCAACGATTGCTGCTGCCGCACCTGCCACAGATGAAACAACCGCTATCACAACAACGATGACAACCAAAAGTAATAAAATTCCCATGAAAACTAAAAAACCGCCTTCTGTCATGTCTTCCTCCGTTCTGAAAGGATTGTGCAGATTCACTTCTCAACCATTTCTTTTTTTCCAAAATCTGTGCCTATTATAGCACATTAGCAACTGGAAAAAAAGAGCCTATGTTTGATTATTTCAGATAATTTTTCTGATGTTTTTTAATATTGTAATCTTTTTCTGCTACATCAAAGGAGAACCGCCGTGATATGGGGAATCACGACGGTTCTCAGGGAAGGTTTTTTCATTTGTAGCTATATTCTAATTTATCCTTTTACACTGCCGAGGGCAACACCCTGTACGATGTGTCTGGATAAGATCAGATAAATGATAATAACTGGGAAGATAGAAAATGCGATCATCACATAAACCTGACCCATATCAAACTTCAGCCAGTCAGCTGCACGAAGCTGTGCGATTAAGATTGGCAGTGTCTTTTTCTTGTCATTGTGTAAGATCAAAGCCGGTACAAAATAATTATTCCAGCTGCTTACAAATGTAAAGATTGCCTGTACTGCAATGGCAGGTTTCATTAATGGAAGTACAATATTGTTAAATGTATGGAACTCACCGGAACCATCAATTCTGGCTGCCTCGATCAGAGATACCGGCAATGTACTTTCCATGTACTGTTTCATGTAGAAAAACGTAACCGGAGCGGCAATTGCCGGTACGATCAGAGGAATGAAGGAATCCTCTAATTTCATGCTGGAAACAAGTTTGATAAATCCAAGTGCAGTTACCTGTGTCGGAATCATCATGATCATCAAAATAAACGGATAAATGTATTTTTTCAGTTTGAAATCATATGCATGGATCGCATAAGCTGTCATCGTTGAAAAATATACGCTGAGTACTGCACTGAGCGAAGAAACGATCAGGCTGTTGAACATACCGTTCCATACCGGAAGCGTTCCATTTCTCAAATTCTTCCAGTTTTCCCACAGATGGCTGCTCGGAACCAGCGTAAAACCTGACTGTAACTCACCGTTTGATCTGGTTGCATTGATAAACAGTACATAAAACCAGAACAGACACAATATGGAAACAATGATCAGTACGATATATGCGATCAGTCTTCTTGCATGAATTCCTACACCTTTTTTCAGATTACGATTTTCATTCATGATCTTCACCCCTTCCTCTTATCATTGCCGGTTATCTTAAATACTACCAGGCTTAAGATACCTGTAATGATAAACAGAACAACTGACAATGCACCAGCCATACCATAGTTCTTGCTGTAGAGATGTTTATTTAAGAACATGATCAGTGTCATGGTAGAACGCATCGGGTCACCGGTTCCATTGGTTAAGATCTGCGGTACATCGAATAACTGTAAACCACCGATCAGAGATGTAATAACCACATATACAAGAATCGGACGTAACAATGGCAATGTGATCTGCCAGAATACCTGAGAAGAAGTTGCACCATCAACTTCCGCTGCCTCAAACAAAGAGGTATCAATACCCATCATACCTGCCATTAAAAGGATCGTTGTATTACCAAACCACATCAGACAGTTCATTAACGCGATCAGCCCTCTTGCACTGCCCGCATTGGATAAAAATTTGTACGGTGTATCAATAAATCCGATCTGCATCAGCATCGAGTTGATGGGTCCTCCATCGGAGAACAATGTAAAGAATAACATGGAAAATGCAGATGCCATGATCAGGTTTGGCAGATATACGACTGTTTTAAAGAAACGGGTTCCTTTTAATCTGAGACGTACATCAGAGAACCATGCTCCAAGTACCAGTGACAAAATGATCTGTGGTATGAAACACATGATCCATAATAACATGGTGTTTTTGGTATAAATCCAGATATCTCCATCTGAGAAAAGTTTTTTATAGTTTGCAAGTCCGACAAAATTCGGTCCGACCTGTGTCAGTCCTGACATATAGTTTTCAAAGAAACTGTTGTAAATAGTGCTGATCAACGGAATCAGCTGAAAAATAACATATACTACAATAAAAGGAATCAAAAAGATATATCCCCATTTATTGTATCTTACTACCTTTCCACTGCTTTTTTTCATAACAACCTGACCTCCTTTTCCAGAGTGCATAATTTTCGCCCACAGAGCTCACAGCATCCCTCACCTTTACCCTGTGTAAGTCTGCTGTCAGCTCTGCGCTTACAGTTTTTACACAAATTTGGATATAAAATGAGCCGCGCCCGCCTCCCTTACGGTCCGGCAGGCGCGGCATCAAATCATTTTTTATACCATTCGTCTGCTTAGTATGTTAACTCCGGATATTTCTCTACAACTGCTTTGTAGAACAGATCTAATGCCTCTTCTTTGGTAGCTGTTCCTTCGAAGTAGTTCTTCATTGCGTTCTGGAACTCTTCGTTACATCCCTGATCGTATGCAGAAAGGTTGCTTAAATCAAGTTTGGAAACGCCTGAGCTGTAAATGCCAAGTGGGTTCTGTCCACCTAAGATCTTGCTTGAATAGGAGCTGTCTGCCATCTCAGCGATTACATCCTGGTTGTTTACAAAGTCATCATCTTTCTCGATGATCTCTCTCATAACATCATCATTGGTTGTCATCTGAAGCATGATATCTTTTACAAGGCTCTGGTTATCAGTTCCGTTTGCTGCACAGATCCATGTACCACCCCAGAAGAAGCCCTGCGGTCCTTCGGTTGCTCCCCAGCCACCGTTGTAACCGATACTGCCTTCGGTATCTGCTGCCATTGAAAAGTTTACTAACCATGCAGGTCCAAAGTAGCAGAATACATTTCCTTCCGGATAGAAACCTTTCTTCCAGTCATCACTCCACAGTTCGTATGTTCCTGTCTCGCCTGCATCTACAAGTTCTTTGGAATCATCAACCCATTTCATAATGTTGTCATCAATATTGATTTTGCCATCAACAACCCATTTGGAAGAAACGTTGTTGGAATATACACGGTATGTATCATTTACGGAAGATGTGATGGTGTAGCCGGCATCTTTCATCTTCTTTGCTGTATCATTAAATGTATCCCAGTCTTTCACATAATTCTGAACCTCTGCCGGATCATCAGAACCTAATACTGCTTTTGCTGCATCTCTGTTATAGAATAATACGCCAGGACAGCCCTGCCATGAAACACCTTTTAATACGCCGTTAGAATCTGTAACAACATCTTTGGTGTACTGATACTGTTTGGAAAGATCTGAATCAGTAATTCCAAGATCAGATACTGCCATTGTGTAATCGGTATCTACATATTTCAATGCATAATCAGCTTCTACTAAGAAGATATCGATCTTGTCATCTGCTGCTGCATCGGCCTGTTTTAATAAGGTTGCGTCCAGGTTGTTCTGATATGCATTGTCATCATTCGGTGTAATGTTCCATTTTACAGTTACATCACCGATCGTACCTGTGGTTGCATCCACCTCTGTATATCCAGGATAATGATCTGTAACACGGCTCTTGAACTCTTCGTTCCAGCAGTAGATGTTAAGTACTTTTCCTTCATCGGAAGCACTCGCATCTGAAGCTGCAGCTTCGGTAGCCGGAGCTGCCTCATCTGTGGCTGCGGCGTCACTGCTGCCCGTATCTGCCGAGCTGCTGTTTCCACTGTTTGTGCTGGTGTTTGCTGCGTTATTACCGCCGCATCCTGCCATCATGGTTACAAGCATTGCTGTACATAATAATGTGCTAACGATTTTCTTCTTCATAGAAAACCCTCCTCCTTAATATGTGGTCTTTTGACCATTGTTTTTGTTGTTTTGCTGCTTGTAAAGCAGATAGTTCAGAATCTTTTGCTGCTCTTTTGTATAAACTTCTGTAAAAGCGTCATCTGCATGTAGCTGCAACTACATTTAAATGCGTCCAACGGATTTACCTGCAACTAAGATCCCTTCTATAACGACTCTCTCTACGAGAGTTGTTCTCGGTTTCTCAATGGAGCCAATCAGCCGCTTGGCTGCCTCACTCCCGATCAGCTCTGTGTCCTGTCTGATCGTCGTAAGCTGA
>ENA-UESU01002341-UESU01002341.1-human-gut-metagenome-genome-assembly--contig:-NODE-2341-length-12267-cov-4.671206_pt1 | contig 12267 bp, 3 predicted proteins | sample MGYA00243007_ERZ508008 | MGnify/ENA primary metagenome ERZ508008 (study PRJEB26167, sample SAMN06115399) | human gut metagenome | host: Homo sapiens | place: China:Henan | collected 2016-06-23 | study...
CGGTGTATCCATCGCAACGGTCTCAAAGGCCCTGAACAACAAATCCGGCGTCAAGCAGGAGACGGCCGACCGAATTCTGCAGATCGCGGACCAGCTCAATTACCGCCCGAATCTCAACGCCCGCTCGCTGAAGCTCGGCGACGCGCGCACCATCGGCATCATCACGGAGGACCTGACCGTCTTCAACACGCCGGAGATCGTCGACGGCGTCGCCTCCGTATGCGAAACGCTGAACTATCATTATATTCTGAGCAATCTGCGTTTCAACAAGCGCTACCACGACAATCCCTGGGACTATCCCGAGAGCAACGTGCTCGTTCGCTCCGCCGTGAACGATCTGCTGTCCAAGCAGGTCGCGGGCATCATCTATATTGGCTGTCACAGCCACCTTGTCGCATCGCTGAAGGCGCATGCCCATATCCCGTTCGTGTGCGTTTACTGCACCTGCGAGGATCAGGACGTGCCCTGCGTCGGCTATGATGACCGTCTTGCCGCCTATGAGGCCACGGGCACTCTGCTGGAGCACACGTCGGAGCACATCGGCATGATCACGGGTCCCATCCACTCCGTGCACACCCTGCGCCGCGCCAACGGCTTCCTGCAGGCCCTGCACGACCACGGCGTGGCCTATGACTCTTCCCTCGTCCGCGCAAGTGACTGGGACCGTGACTCCGGCTACCGTCTCGGCGGCGAGCTCATCCGCGCGGGCGCAAAGGCCATTTTCGCCCAGAATGACCTTGTCGGCACCGGCGTGATCGACTGGTGCAACCAGAACGGCATCGAGGTCGGCAGGGACATCTTCCTCATCGGCTACGATAACCGTGAGATCAGCTCCGTCTGCCGCCCGTCGCTCTCCACCGTCGCCCTGCCGCTGTTCCAGATGGGCCAGAGCGCGGGCCACACCCTGCTGGACATGCTCTCCGGCAAGCATCCGGCGCAGAAGGACATCATGCTGGAATGTACGATCATCAAACGAGAATCCACAGGAGGTTAATTCATGAAAGCTCGCATCCGACTTCAGAAGGACTGCATCATCTCCCCCATCGATCCCCGCGTGTTTGGCTCGTTCATCGAGCATCTCGGCCGCGCCGTCTATACCGGCATCTATGAGCCGGGTCACCCGACTGCCGACGCCTTCGGCTTCCGCGGCGACGTGGAAGAGCTCATCCGTCCGCTGCATGTCACGCAGATCCGCTATCCGGGCGGCAACTTCCTGTCCGGCTACGACTGGCGCGACGGCATCGGTCCGAAGGACAAGCGTCCCGTCCGCCCTGACATGGCTTGGAGCGCCATTGAGCCGAATCAGGTCGGCACGGATGAATTCCTGCAGTGGTGCGAGCGCATCGGCGCGCAGCCGATGATGGCCGTGAACCTCGGCACCGGCACCCCGAAGGACGCCGTGGAGCTGCTGGAATACTGCAACGGCGACATGCACACCTACTGGGCGGACAAGCGCCGCGAAAACGGCCGCGAAGCCCCCTACAACGTCAAGCTCTGGTGCCTCGGCAACGAGATGGACGGCCCCTGGCAGATCTGCTCGAAGACGGCCACGGAATACGGCCGCATCGCCTGCGAGACGGCCAAGCTCATGAAGATGTTCGACCCGACCATTGAGACCGTCGCCTGCGGCAGCTCCTACCGCACGATGCCGACGTTCGGCACTTGGGAAGAGGAGGTCCTCCGCCAGAGCTATCCCTACGTCGACTATCTGTCGCTCCATCAGTATTATACGAACCATGAGGGCGACGTCATGAATTTCCTTGCACGCAGCGAGGAGATGGGCGAGTTCATTCAGGAGGTCGCCGCCATCTGCGAAAAGATCCGCCTTGAGGTCGGCAGCGACAAGCATATCGGTCTGTCGTTCGACGAGTGGAACGTCTGGTATCACTATGCCAAGAACGGCAAGGTGCCGGAGAAGTGGACGGTCGCCCGCCCCATTGAAGAGGAGAATTACGACTTTGCAGACGCTCTGCTCGTCGGCAGCATGCTCAACACCCTGCTCAACCACGCCGACGTCGTGAAGGTCGCCTGCCTGGCCCAGCTCGTCAACGCGCTGGCCCCCATTATGACCGAGCCGGGCGGCCGCGCCTGGGCGCAGACGACGTACTGGCCGTTCCTCTATGGCTCGCAGTTCGGCCGCGGCACGGCCCTGCAGCAGGAGGTCGAGGTTCCGACCTATGCCTGCGGTGTCAGCCCGAAGGCCCCGTACCTTTCCAGCTCCGCCGTGCTCTCCGAGGATGGCACGCATGTGACGGTCTTTGCCGTGAACAAAAGCCTCGACGAAGCCATGACGCTGGAGCTCGACGGCCTGAACACCGTGCTGGAGCAGCATGTCACGCTGACCGCCCCCGCGCTGGACAGCGAGAACACGGCAGACGCCCAGCCCGCCCTGCCGCGGGAGCTGCCTGTCGGCGCAGACGCGCCGGAGCTGCCCGCCGCCTCGTGGAATATGCTCCGCTTCCGCCTTGCCTGATCCTGAAGATATCCCCTACCGGCGCAGGCCCCCCTGCGCCGGTTTTTTGCGTCTGTATTGGGTCATTCCGGGTCATTCATGGTAGGGGCGGGGCATGCCCCGCCCGTGCGCGAAGCGGCAAAAGCAGCACCAATTCGGTGCAGTGTACCGTTTCCTGCGCCATGCTTCCTGATGTGTCATTGCGAGGAGCGAAGCGACGTGCCAATCTCGCAGGACCCGGCCGGACAACAGGGTACTCCCGGCGAAATTGCAACTGCCTGCACGAGATTGCCACGGGCGCAAAGCGCCCTCGCAATGACAAATCGGGAGCCATCGCCGTTTTAGCGATAGCCTGTGCAAATCGTCAGTGCAGCGCCGGGAGCGGCATGCCGCTCCCCTACAATAAGGGTACGATCGACAGCGCGCCGCAAAAGTCAAAAAGGAGCCGCCCGGGTGGGCGGCTCCTCCCCTGCCCGCATCGGCGGACAGGGATTTTTTTGGATCAGTTCTCCGCAGTCAGATAGCGCATCAGAATGACGGCGATCTGGGCGCGGGTCGCGGTCTCCTGCGGGGCGAGGTAGGTCTTGCCGTCGCTCTCGGAGATACCGTTGATGAGGCCCTGCTCCACTGCCCACGCCATGGCGTCGGCGGCGTAATCGGAGACCTTCTCAGCATCCGGGAAGCCGGCGAGCTTGCCCTCGACCTTCTCCGCCTTGGCATAGCGGAAGAGGATCGTCGCGATCTGCTCACGGGTGATCTGGTCGTTCGGGGCGAACGTCGTGGTGTTCACGCCCTTGACGATGCCGTTCTCCGCTGCCCAGATGACAGCGTTCGTGTACCACTGACCGTCCGCCACGTCGGCAAACGGGTTCGTGGCCGTGGTCTCCGGCTCGCCCGCGATGCGATAGAGGATCGTCACGAGCTGGGCGCGGGTCAGGTTGCCGTCGACGTCGAACGCATCGTCCGCGACGCCGTTCATGAAGCCGTTTCTCACCATGAAGTCGACGCCGGTATGATACCAGCCATTCTCCTCCACGTCGGTGAAGTTCGTGCTCGGGCAGCCTGCGGTCTTGAGGGCCTCGCGTGCGGCCGCAAGGATCTCGTCGACCTCCTCGGGCGTCTTGGCAGCCTCGATGGCGGCCTTGGCGTCCTCGATGACCTTGGCATAATCCTCACGGGCGTGGCCGGTCAGGGTCTCGCTCTCATGCAGGAGCTGTGCCAGCTCGAAGGAGGCGGCATACTTGGAAGCGGCAAGCGCAGCTTCCTCGGCAGCCTTGCGGGCTTCCTCGGCGGCCTTGCGCTCGGCCTCTGCCTTTTCGGCAGCAGCCTGGGCCTCGGCCAGATAATCGATGAGCTCAGCCTTGATCTCAACGACCTTCTGATAGGTCTCGGCCATCTGGCGGGCATACTCGGCAGCCTCGGCGGCAGAGGCAGCAGCCTCGACCTCGGACTTCTTCGCAGCCTCGAGCGCCAGCTCGGCAGCGGCCTTTGCTTCCTCTGCGGCCTTCTGAGCATCCTCGGCAGCCTTCTTCGCGGCCTCGGCCTCAACCTTGGCGCGCTCGGCAGCTTCCTTGTCCTCGGCGCTGGAAGCAGCGGCCTCCTCGGCCTTCTTCTGAGCCTCTTCGGCTCTTGCCTTGGCGGCTTCGGCAGCAGCCTGCGCAGCCTCGGCGGCAGCCTGGGCTTCCTGTGCCTTCAGCATGCTGTCGGCAGCCTGCGCAGCGCTCTGAGCAGCCTGTGCGGCGCTCTGCGCGGAGCGGCCTGCCTCTTCCGCAGCCTTCACGGCCTCGGCGACAGCCTTGGCAGCCTCAGCGGCAGCGGCGGCGTTGTTCTCCTCGGCAGCCTTCTGGGCAGCGTCAGCGCCTGCCTTGGCCTCTTCGGCCTTCTTCTGGGCTTCTTCCGCCTTGGTCTGTGCGGCTTCGGCAGCGGCCTGCGCGGTCTCAGCAGCCTTGCGGGCTTCCTCGGCAGCGGCGTTGTTCTCACCGGCCTTGGCAGCGGCGGCCTCAGCGGCCTCCTGCGCGGCCTTGGCGGCCTCAACGGCTTCCTCGGCAGCCTTCTGCGCGGCTTCGGCCTCTTCCTGTGCCTTCCTGGCTTCCTCAGCGGCCTTCTGGGCGATTGCCGCAGCCGATGCCGTCAGTTCCTCATACAGCTCCTCGGCAGCGAGCAGCTTTTCATAGTTCTTGACCAGTTCCTTCTGCGTGTCGGTCAGGGCGTCATAGGCGGCGCGGGCAGCCTTGATCGCGTCGCCGCTGTCGGCAGTAACTTCGCCGATGGCATCGATCAGGTCGTCCACAGCCTTTGCGGCAGCGGCGTCGACCAGGGCGGTGTAAGCTTCCTCTGCCGCAGTCAGCTTCTCGTAGTTGTCGACAAGCACCTTCTTGGCCTCGGGCAGCTTGTCATAGGCGGTGCGGGCAGCGTCGATGGCGTCGCCGCTGTCGAGCGTTACCTCGCCGATGGCGTCGATGAGCTCCTTGACCGCAACGACAGCGGGGTCGTCCGGGGCCTTGAGCACGTGGATCGTCAGCATGGCCTTCGTGGCGGTGCCTTCGACCTCGCCCTCGAAGTTCACGTCGCCGACATTGGCCAGCTCGGCAGCCGTGATGGCGGGCCAGGTGACCTTGACGGTCTGGTTGTCGAACGCGCCGTTGTTGTAGCCGACCTTCACGGTCTTCGGCAGCGCCGGGACGATACCCTGCGTCGTCGTGACCTCAACGGGCTCGACGCTCGTGATGGTGGCCTTGTCCATGTCGCTGCGGACATAGATCGTGCAGGTGGTCATCTTGCCGGTGGAGTTGTTCACGCCGCGGAGCTTGACCTCGCCGTCGGTGGCGATCATGTCAGCCGTCAGGGTCTCCCAGGTAACGGGGACGCTGATGAGCGCGCCGTCCGAGGTGACTGCCGTGACGTTGGAGGGCAGCGTGGGCATGACGCCGGGCTTCGTGGCGAGGAAGACCTCGTTCAGGGAAGCGACGTCAACGGAGGAATAGACCTTGAAACGGTAGATGCCGTTTGCTTGCGCGCCGGAACGGACGGTCACATACAGGCGCAGGCGGGTGGTGGTAACGCGGTCGAATTCAATGCGGTTGTACTTGTTCTTTGCAATGCTGCTCTCGAACGGGGTGGTGATGTTGACATCCTGCCAGGTACCGCTGGCATCGAGGTACTGCATGCGCAGCTTGGACGGGACCTGCGTTCCGCCGCCGTCGTCATACCAATAGATGTCCGCGCCGCCGACGGTCACGGCCTCATCCCAGGTATAGCCGACATAGTGCTCGGAGCCGGCGCTCTGAGGCCAGTTGCCCCAGCCCTTGCCGGCGCCCACGTTGGAGCTGGTCGGCTCGAAGCTCGGCTTGTTGATGCCGTTCAGGTTCTCCCAGCTGGAGGTGTAGTCACTTTCGACGGAAGCGGCGTCCGGAGCGACGTCCTCGCCGAGGCCGCCCGCAGCGCCCTTCTTCAGGGTGACGGTCAGCTCGGCAGTTGCGCTCAGCTCGCCGTCACTGACGGTGAAGCGAACGGTGTACTCGCCTTCCACGGAGCCGGAGATGGTCGTGGTGGGCTTGTTGGCGCTGCTCAGGATAACCTCGGCGCCCTCCGGAGCGGAGACAAGCTCCCAGGCGTAGCTCATGTCCTTGTCGTAGGGCATGCCGTCGTCGGTGCAGGTCGCCTTCAGGGTAGTGTAGAGGTTGCCGGTCATGGAGGTGTCTTCCGCGAGCTTGACGGACGGAGCCGTGTTCTGCGCGGGATGATCGCGGTCGCCGCCCTCGTTGAAGAGCTGGATCTCGGTCACGGCAGTGAAGCCCTTGTCCTTGTTGGTGAAGGTGAAGCGGAACTGATCCGTCTCGACCGGTGCGAAGTACACGGCGTTGTAGTTCGCGCGCGGAGCGGACGGGGTACGGGTCTGCTGCCGGACGGCCTGCCAGGCCTCGCCGTCCCAGTACTCGACTGCGAACTTGGAGGGCTCGGAGTAGCCGTTCGTCTGGCGGTCGTTGTAGAAGTACAGCGTCGCCATGTCCACGGTCTGCTTGGAGGAGAGCTTCAGCGTCAGGCTGTCGCGCTCGTTCACGCTGCCGTAGTTGCCCCAGAACGGCATATCGACGGTCGTGCCGTCCACAACTGCCTGCGGATCGGGCACAGTCTCGTTGACTGCCTTGGAGGTGGAGTCGCTGCCGTCAGCACGGTGCTTTTCTGCCCAGGACGCGGCGCGGGCCTTGTCCGGGGTGAAGGTGGCGGTGACCTCCGCGCCCTCGGCGAGGTTCGTCATGCCGTGCACGCCGGACTTCTCCAGCATGTTGAGGACCTTCTCCTCGGTGATGGCGGTGTTCATCGCGGTGGGGATGGCAGCGCCGCCGTTATTGGTGACGATCTCGACAGCGCCGTCGGGGAAGGAGATTTCCTTCGTGGCGGAGTCATAGACGACATGGGCCAGATCCTTCAGGGTGAAGGCCAGCGTGCCGTCGATGTACAGGGAGTAGCCCTCGGGGCACTCGTTGTACCAGGTCTTGCCGTCGTCCGGCTTATCCCACACGACCGTCAGGTCATGACCGTGATAGCGGACGTTGTTGACCATGAAGTGGTCATAGGAGAAATCGATCGGGCTCAGCTCGATCTTCTCATCGGAACGCGGCTGGATACCGGCCATGTCCTCGATGAAGAGGTAGGTGTAGTTGCCGAGGATGTTGTGGTAGATCCAGGAACGATAGTAGTTCTCATAGGTTCTGCCGTCGATGTTGTGGAACTCGTTGTTGTTCGGATAGCGGACGTCGCCTGCATCGGGGTAGACGTTCCATGCCATCCACTCGGCCATCATGGCAAGCATGTCGTCGGTGATGTAGGTCTGCTCCTTGTCATAGGTACGAAGAGCGGACTCATACAGACGGAGCTGCACGGTGAAGTTGATGTTCGAGAAGTTGTTCGAACCGCTGACCTCCTGGTTGTGGACCTGGTTGGCGGTGTAGAACGGGAAGATCGGGAACTCCTTGCCGTTGGAGAAGGCCTTGAGGGCTTCCTTGTACTTCGTGACGGAAGCGGCATCGTCGGGGACGAGGCCCACGGCAAAGTAGTTGTAGTTGTTGGACTCGGTGTACTTGACGAGGTTGGGCTGGTTAGCGTTATGCTGTGTGCCGGTCGGACGGACGGCATAGGTCTCGAACTTCTGGCACTCCTCGCACCACATGAGCTCGAGGACGTCGGCCTTGATCTTGTCGGCCAGATCGCGGTAATACTTGGCCTGCTCGGTGTTGCCCAGCTGCTCATAGAGCTTCGCGGCGGCGTCGGCAGCGGCCCAGACGTAGGCGTTTTCGCCGTGTGCCTTCCAGGTGCCGGTGCCGGGAGCGTGCATGGAGATCGTATCGGCATCGTTGCCGGTCATGTAGTTGTTGCGGTAAGCGATGAGGTCGCGGCCCTCAATGTGGTTGCCGTAGTGCTCCAGCTGGCCGGTAGCATCGTGGCCGAAGTAGTACGCGAGGTTCTCTGCGAGCTCCGCGCCGCCGCCGATGACGTTGAACGCCTCATAGCCGGCCTCAGCCAGATACTGACCATAGTGGTTGTTCCAGTTGTTGCGGTTGCCGGGGTTATCAAGGAAGGCGCTGCTCTGCGAGGAGTTGCCCGCAGACAGCAGCTGGCCATAGGCCAGATACGGAGAACGGAGCCACTTCGTATCCTGCAGGTGCATCGGCTGCGTCAGGATAATCGCGTTGTTGTAGCCGAGGACGCCCTCGATGGTGACGGGGTACTGATAATCATAGCCGGGGATGTTGGCATCGAGCGAGTTGAAGCGCTCCAGCCACCAGCGATAATCGATCGCCTTCTGGACGGCCTTCTTCGGCACGTCGATGTAGGGCAGGTTCTCCGCCCAGTAGAGGTTGTATTCCGCCTTCTGCGCGCGGACGGCCTCAAGATTGCCGAGGCCCGCGAAGCGGAGGTACTGCTCGGTGGACTCCGGGATCTCTTCCGTCGTAAAGGCGATGACGACCTTCAGCTCCACACTGCCGCCCGCGGGGACGGTGACGTCGCGGGACAGCCAGCAATAGTCGTCGGACGAAGCGGCCTCGAAACCGTCGCCGGTCATGCGGGCATAGATGGTAGTAAGGCCTGCAGGGGAAGAGCAGGTGCCGGTCAGCTCTGTCTGCTCTGCACCATTGACCGTGACCTTGCCGGGCTCCGTCGCAAAGATGGAGTCCGCTGCCACCGTAATTGCCTGATCCTCTGCGGATTTGTTGGTCAGCGTCATCGTCGTGACGGCGACGTTCTCCTGATGGATGAACTTCACGACATCCAGCGTCAGGTTGCTGCCGACAGAGTAGGTGCTAGACCAGTTACTCGGCGCATTGACGCGTTTGCTGGTGTCTTCCTTCGTGGTCAGGCTGCCGTCGGCGTTCGAGAAGAGAACGCGGACCAGATCGCCCCGGCCAAGCGGCTGATGATAGGCGGTGTTGCCGCCGAAGCCGATGACGGACGGGCTGCTCGTGTACATATACAGCGCGCGGCCGCGGGTCAGGAAGGTGTTTCCGTCGGCGTTGCCGTTCGAACCGGCGTTGCCGTTGCAGACGCCCTCACGGGCGAGGATGCGGTCCATATAGAAGGAGTCGCCGCCATTGGCAAGATCCTGCTTATAGATCGCCATCATGATGTCCTTTTCGGAATAGGACACACCGAGCTTCGACAGGTCATAGACCTCGTCGAGAAGCTCTGTGTTCTTGAATGTGGGGTAGCCGATGTCCAGCGCTGCGAGGGCCTCTGCGGCGGATGCCTTCAGAACGCCAGCCGGGAGCAGCGAGAGTACAACAGCCAGCACAAGCAGTGCAGAAAGCAGCTGTTTCACATGCTTCATGGTTTATTGTTCCTCCCAAGTTCGATTTTCGAGCATATTGTTTGTCTGGGTCCAATTGCCAGGAAATGCTGGGGGGCTCCCCATGCGGCTTCGGCCGCATGGGGAGCAGGGGGAAAGATCAGGCGTTCAGGTACCGGGCAAGGATCACGGCGATCTGTGCACGGGTCGCGGTGTCCTGCGGGAGCAGCTTGCCGTCAGAGCCGTTGATGAGGCCTCTGGCGACCGCCCAGTTCATGGCCTCCAGCGCGTAGCCGGAGATGTCCTTTGCGTCGGGGAAGCTCGTGAGCTTGCCGTCCTCGGTGTTCTCCTCGTGCGCATAGCGGTAGAGGATGACGGCGATCTGCTCGCGGGTGATCGGATCGTTCGGGGCGAACGTCGTTTCGTTCACGCCCTTAACGATGCCGTTCTCGGCGGCCCAGACAATGGCCTTTGTGTACCACTGGCCGTCGGCGACATCCGCGAACGGGATGGCGGCGCTGGTCTCGGGCTCACCGGCGATGCGGTAGAGGATCGTGACGAGCTGGGCGCGCGTCAGGCTGCCTTCGACATCGAACGTGTCGGCGGCAACGCCGTTCATGTAGCCGTTTCTCACCATGAAGTCGATGCCGTCATGATACCAGACGTTCTCCTCGACATCCGTGAACGCTGCGCTCGGGCAGACGGCGTTGTTCAGGGCCTCGCGGGCGGCAGCCAGAGCGGCGTCGACCTCAGCGGGCGTCTTTGCGGCCTCGATGGCGGCAGCGGCGTCGGCAAGAGCCTTGTCATACGCTTCCTTCGCGTGGCCGGTCAGGCCCTCGCCGTTCTGCTGGAGCTGAGCCAGCTCGTAAGCGGCGGCATACTTGGCAGCGGCCAGAGCGGCCTCCTCGGCCTTTCTCTGGGCCTCTTCGGCGGCCTTGCGCTCAGCCTCGGCGCGCTCGGCCTCGGCCTGTGCCTTGGCGAGGTACTCGACGAGCTCGGCCTTGATGCGGACGATCTCTTCATAGGCCTCAGCCATCTTCTTTGCATACTCGGCAGCCTGCGCAGCGGATGCGGCGGCTTCCTTGTTGGACTGCTCGGCAGCCTGCATAGCCAGCTCCGCGGCGGACTTGGCGTCCTCGGCGGACTTGCGGGCATCCTCGGCGGCCTTCTGGGCAGCCTTGGCTTCCTCAGCGGCCTTCTCGGCGGCTTCGCGGTCCTCAGCGGTGGAGGCGGCGGCCTCCTCAGCCTTCTTCTGGGCCTCTTCGGCCTTCTTCTCAGCTTCCTCGGCAGCCTTCTCGGCATCCTCGGCAGCCTTCTGCGCCTTCTGGGCCTTCAGCATGGCCTCGGCGGCGTCGGCAGCAGACTTCGCAGCCGCTTCGGCGGAAGCAGCGGCCTTTCCGGCCTCCTCAGCGGACTTGGCAGCCTTCTCGGCGGCCTTTGCGGCAGCCTCGGCGGCCAGCGCGTTGTTCGCGGCAGCGGCGGCAGCAGCGTCCTCGGCAGCCTTCTGGGCAGCCTCGGCACCGGCCTGTGCTTCTTCGGCAGCAGCCTGGGCAGCCTCAGCCTTGGCCTGTGCCTCTTCGGCGGCAGCCTGCGCCTTCTTGGCAGCCTCGCTGTTTTCGCCGGAAGCCTGTGCGGCCTCCTCGGCGGCCTTCTCCTCCTGCCACTGCTCGGCAAAGGCCACCATATTCTTGTAGAAGGAATTGGGATCCAGCTTCTCATAGGCGGGCTTGACCTCTACCTTCGCCTCCTCCACCCACTGCTCGTTCAGCTTGCTCATGGCGTAATCGGGGTAGATGGCCGCCATGCTGTCCCGGAGCTGCTGGCGCTCCTCGTCGGTAAAGTCCTGGCGCAGAATGATGTGGTAGCCGTAGGCGGTTTCCACGGGCTCGCTGATCTCACCCACGGCCAGGGCCTTGGCGGCACTCTCAAACTGAGGCACCATCTGGCCGGCATAGGCCAGGTAACCGTCGGGCGCATAGAGCTGGTTGTTCTCGTCCCGGCCGTCGTCGCTGCGTTCGTTCATCACCTTGTCAAACTCCACCAAGGGGTCTGCGGCGGTCCGAATCTGGGCCAGGAGCTGGTCGGCCTCCGCCTTGACGGCGGCCTTCTGCTCGTCGGTGACGGCGCTGCCGTCCTCGTTCTCCGGGAAGGCCAGCAGGATGTGTTTGGCCTTATAGTACCCCGCCTCCTCCACCATGGCATCCAGATCGGCGTCCTGGGCGGTCAGCTCCCCCGCCTCCTCCATCTGGGTCTGGAGGCTCCGGGCCAGATAGGGCACCTGGTTCAGCTTGCGGAAAGCCGCCTCGCTGATGCACTGCTGGTCCAGGTACTCCTGAAGGGTCATCCCGTAATAGCTGTCCACCCGCTGGGTCAGCGTCTCCAGCTCAGCGTCCGCCTCGGCCTGCTCCTCCTCAGTTACGGTCAGTCCCGCCGCCGCCGCGTGGTTGGACACCGTGGTGTAGAGCACGCTGGTGTTCCGCGCGTCCTCCTTCAGATACTCCGCCGTGGGGACGCCGTTGAGCTCCTCCTCCCAAGCGTCGTCGTCCGCCAGGTAACCGCTCTGCTTGGCCGAGGCCACGCTCTGGAGCAGCCAGAACAGGTACTCGTCGGCGGTAACCTCTGTGCCATCCACCGTAAAGAGCACCGTGTCCCTGGTCACACCGGCGGTCTGATAGGCCACGTCGGACGGGTCCACCTCCGGCGCGCCGGGCGCGCAGGCTGTCAGTCCGGCCACGAGCAGCGCCCCGGTCATGCCGGCGCACAGAAACTGTTTCACGTTCATGCGTGTTTGTCCTCCTTATTTGGGTTCCAAAAGCCTGTTCCAGTGTACACCATTTCCCCAGCGGATACAACCGGAAGTTTTGCGCGCCGCCCTACGGTTCCGCTTTGGGGGCGTTTTCGGCGTAGTCCTCCACCAGCCTGCGGCCAAATTTCAGGGCGTCCTCCCCCTTTTTGAGCCGCAGGGCCAGGTAGGGCCTCTCCCCGGCGGAGAAGAGCAGGCGGGAGCGGTACTTCTCCAGGCCGCACAGGG
>ENA-UESU01002344-UESU01002344.1-human-gut-metagenome-genome-assembly--contig:-NODE-2344-length-12257-cov-5.564368_pt1 | contig 12257 bp, 7 predicted proteins | sample MGYA00243007_ERZ508008 | MGnify/ENA primary metagenome ERZ508008 (study PRJEB26167, sample SAMN06115399) | human gut metagenome | host: Homo sapiens | place: China:Henan | collected 2016-06-23 | study...
ATGTAGTTTTCTTATGTGAAGTCAGAGATGGAAAACGGTTTATACCATACGTGATAGAAGAATTAAATAAGAGGGGAAAACATTATTATGGAGAGACTTTCGATCTGGCAATTGGTATTTTAAGTAAATTCAAACCGGATAGCATGACTAAATGCTGCATTGTACCGGGTGATGAAAGTCGTGCTATGGTGAAAATGACAACCACAATCGAAGGGCAGCCAGTTTCTTTTTATTCCTGCCATTTAGATTATCGGAATTATGAATGTTATATGCCACGTGGATATAGTGGCACGAGCTGGAAAAAGATAGATAATCCTATAACAGATGAGTCCGAGGTTTTGAAAGCCAATCGTTTGTCATTCAGAGATGAGTCTATCCGTACTTTCGTACAAGAAGTGCAAACCGATATTAAACAAGGACGTCCGGTTATTATGGGAGGAGATTTCAACGAGCCTTCTCATTTGGACTGGCAGGCGGACACAAAAAATCTATGGGATCACAATGGGGCTGTCATTCATTGGGATTGTTCTATGATGCTTCATGAAGCTGGATTCAAGGATAGTTATCGTGAAAAATATCCTAATCCTGTTCGATATCCCGGCTTCACATTTCCCGCAGGAAATAAGCTTGCAGAAGAAGCTAAACTGGAAAAATTAGCTTGGGCCCCCGAAGCCGATGAACGTGACCGGATTGATTTTATTTATTATTATCCGATGAACTCGATTCTTTCATTGAAAAATTGCATATTGGTAGGTCCTTCCGAAACAGTTGTGAGAGGCATAATAATAGAAAATGATTCCAAAGATAAGTTCCTGACCCCTTCCTGTGTTTGGCCTACAGACCACAAAGGGAACCTTGCAACTTTCAAAATTCATAAGGCTTCTTCGAAATCGTTATAAGAGACTGCGCTTGCCATAGCATTATTGGATAGATTGAAGAATTATCCCCGAAGACTTTCACTTTTGTAAAGTCTTTGGGGATTTTTTTGTTTCTTCCCATAATATTCTTATTTTTGCCGCACAATAACAAACAAAAAACATTCAATCTACAATGCAAACTTACTCTGCATGTGGTGCGGTCATATCGTGTCAGCAGTGCCCTAAGGCTGTGGCTAATGCTATCATTTATGCCTCTCATTCAAGAGGTTTCCACCTTCCTGCCCAAAAATGCGAAGAGAATATCATGATTTTTCTGTTAGAAGGAGAAGTTCTTGTCAACAGTCAGGAGTATGCAGGTACTGTGCTGCATGCCGGTGAGTTTATTCTTCAGGCTATCGGTTCAAAGTATGAGATTCTTGCTCTGACGGATGTGGAATGTGTTTGTTACCGCTTCAATCAGCCTGAATTGTTTTGCGAGGAACGCTATAAATATATAATGAAAAGTGTAACTCCTCCCCTCATATTCACGCCTTTGAAAATTACTAATGAATTGAATTTCTTTCTGAGTGCTTCAAAAGCTTATTTGGTAGAAGAGAAGATTTGCCGGGAATTGCTTTCTCTTAAACGGAAAGAACTTGCTTTTATTCTGGGACAATATTATTCCGATTATGATCTCTCTATGCTGGTGCATTCACTGTCCAGATATACGTCCAGCTTCGAGTATTTTGTTTTACAAAACCATATGAAGGTGAAGACTGTGGAAGAATTAGCCCAATTAGGTGGCTACACTACTACCACCTTCCGGCGCATTTTCAACTCTGTGTTCCATAAACCTGTTTATGAGTGGATGATGGAGAAGCGTAAAGAGAGCATAGCTTATGAACTTCGGTATACGGAAGCCACAATCTCCGAAATCTGTTATAAATATGGTTTCGAATCTTTGCCTCACTTCTCTAACTACTGTAAGAAGTATTTTGGTTCTTCCCCTCGCGGGCTTCGTTCGGTGCAATCTGTTGCTACTGAGGAGACACAGACTTTTTGCGAAGAGGCTGGTTAAAACGGTATTTCACAGAGACGATGAAGTAACTGCCTATCTGTTGCGTATGGCTCTCGTAAAAGCCATCTGCCATAGTGCTGCGGTAATAACTCTTTTGTTGGCTGAGTATATCCACCCAGTTGGCTGATACCTCGGCTTGCTTTTTTTTCAGGAAACGCCATGTGATACTTGCGTTCCATACAAATTGGTCGTCTTCCCCCTTCTTTATGTTCGTACCGTTTCGGAAAGAATAATTCGCATCGGTTCTCAGCTGTATACTTTTGGGTAAATCGGCAAAGGCGTTTATTCCGAAAGCATAATTACGGGTGTAAGTATCTGTTTCCAGAAGCGAGTTGGCAGAATGTTGAAAATTCCATCTTCCGTTCAGGTCGAAGTTTCCCCATTTAGGCTGGTAGGATAGGCGGAGATCAGTGTTTATCCCGGTGTTGTGAGTGGTACTACGCTCCGGTTGTTCGGTCTGGTTTTCGTTGATGAGGCTGACATCTTGCGCAAAAGAGCCTCCGGCATTGGCATTCAGGCTAAAACTTTTGATGCGCTTCTGATATCGAAGTACCCCGTTCATGTTCCAGTTGCCGTTGATATTGACCGGATAGGTTTCACGCCCGCCTGTCTGCTGGTTGTAGGTCACTGCACGGGTCTGGCTGTTGATTCTGTTGTTCCAGTTCAGTGTGGCAAAGACGCCTTGCTTTGTATTTTGTGCTTCCAGTCGGACGGATTGATTGTAAGTAGGCTTCAGATTAGGGTTGCTTCGTGTGATGTTGAGCGGATCGCTGTTGTTGGTGGGGGCGATCAGATCGTATAATGACGGTTGCGAGGTATTTCCATAATAGTGCAGGATGATCCTGTTTTTCTTTTTCTGCCATGAGACGAACAACATAGGCTGGAAACCGACAGAGCGAAGGGTGGTATCGGCTTTATGTAAACCTGTTTTTTGGTTCAGGCTACGGCGTTCGGGTTTTACGGACATCCCGGCATTGACATTCCAAGTGGTGTCGGAGTAGTTAAAAAACAGATTGATTCCGTGTTGTAGGGTACTGCTATGGCTTCGGTTACTCAGGCTGTCGATGTAACTCGTCTCATATCCTTCGGGTAGATAGCCGGGCTGCACCTCTGCTTCTTCCATAAAGCCGGACAGGTCGTATGTATTGCGGTCGTTTTTCTGCTTGCTATAATTGAAATTATATGAGATCTGTGAGCGTAGTTTCTTGGTGAAAGGATGGGTGAACATCACCCCTATGCCTTGTGAACGGTTGGGCGACCGGTTCGATGAGTACTGGTTACGGTAGAGTATAGAGTCGTTTCCGGCACTGTTTTTCAGTTGATAATAGGTCGTTGAGGATAAGGAGAAGTTGTTATTGTCATTTTTACTATCATTGTATTGAGCTGTTAGCCCGACGGAAGTTCCTTTTTTATTGATCCGGCGCATGATATTTGCGTGGAAGGAAGACCGGTGTTGGTTGCCTCTCATCAGCGACCCCATAGAAATATCATTGATTTTTTGATCATCGGGTACTTCACTGATAGTACTGAAAGGGTCCAGGATATCCAGATGAGGATTTTCATTGAATGTGCCTTGGCGGTTATTATTGGCACTATTATTCCGGGTGAGGTTGAAATTACCATAGATATTAACAAAGGTCATGCTATCTACCTGCCAGTTTAAGCCCAATGTCGCATTCATATTGCGACTGCCGTTCGTATTGTTACCGGCAGAGTATTGGTATTTGTTTCCGCTTGTCAGGTATTGTTCATTGTAGGATGTGGATACGTTGCCCTGATTATTGTGGTGATAGGACATATTTCCGTTGATAGTCAGCTTCTTATTGTACTTTTGGGTAAAGTTCAATGCAACGTTCTCCTGTATGTTGTCTTTATAGCTGGTTCTCATATTGAGATTACCGGAGTTGGCAATGACGGAGAGGTTGTTTCCGTTATTCTTGAAGTAGTTACCTTGCAAGTTGAAGTCCTTTTTGTTGTTATTGCCATATCCGGCTTGTCCCGATAAAAGAAGGGTCCCATTGAATTCTGCTTTGGTCTGCAAGTCGAGTACATAGTTTTCCTTTCCGGTACTGACGCCTGTCAGCTTTTCCAGTTTGCTCTTCTTATCGTATACTTTTATCTTGCTGATTAACTCTACAGGGAGGTTCTCCAGTGCCATCTTGTTGTCGCCCGCAAAGAAGGCTTCACCGTTTACGTTGATTTCATTGATAGGCAGTCCATTGTATTTCAGGGTTTTGGTTTCACTGTCATATTCCATTCCGGGAATACGTTTCACCAGAGCCTCCAGATAGGAGCCTTCCGGTGTTTTATAAGCTGCTGCATTGATGACGGTGGTATCTCCCACCTGGTCTATTTCACGTATTGGAGCTTTCACTGTCACTTCTCCCAATTCGATGCCTTCCTTCAGTAGGATGCTGCCCAGATTAATGGTTGAAGCATTGCCATCCAGTTTTCGGAAGACAGATTGCATGCCCGTATAAGAAGCTTTGAGTAGATATTGTGTTCCTTTCTGAGTAGTAAACTGAAGGTTGAAGTGTCCGTCCGTATCGCTTGCAGCTCCTTTTATGAAAGTGGAATCTTTTCCACTTAAAATAACAATGCTTGCGTAAGGTAAGGGTTCTTCCCCTTTTGGGGTATCTGACGCCGTGCACACTTTTCCCTTGACTGTTCTTGTTTTTTGAGCGAATAGAATAGTCGGGATTAGTAAGAATAGCAATAATATCCAGGTTTTGTGCACGTTCATCTTAAGTCTTTTATAGCAGTCACAAAATTAGGGAGTTTTCGTTTGTATACAATACTTTGATAAAGAAAATTTAAAGTATCGCTTTTGTCTTTGTTAGTTAACGTGCGGAAATGATATGTACATAATGTCTAATGAATGCTTATTACAGTGAGAACTGTTTCTCGCTTAATTGAGAAAACTTTCTCACTATGTTGAGAGCTATTGCTCAACAAAGAGAGAAAAAGTTCTCACCCTATTGAGAATAAACAGAAAGTGTAGTTCCCTGATAATGGTTGCATAATAGGAGAGGCTTTCAGCCTTATAAAGTCCGCGTTCGTCCGTCTTCATCCGTGTCGTCGTATACCCATATTATTATTTATCAATCCACTTCTTTTCCACACGTTACAGAAAATAAAAAAAAAGATTGAATATTTTTTGAATAAAACCTCTCCTTTTTTATAGATTATATTACTTTTGCTAGCATATTAGTCTTGCAATGAAAACCGACAAACTAAAATATGCTTTCGCCTTCATTCTCTTGCTATGTGCTTTTTTATGTGGGGTCAATTTTAAACGATGGTATACTGCCAACCATCGGATAGAAAGAATAATTTCTCTTATGTATTCTTCCTCTCCTTATTATGATTGCTATGGAAATTTTGAAGAGCTTCTGAGGCAGGAGTTCAGAAAGCAGGGAATAGAGCCGGTATTTAATAAATTTTATCTGGATTTCAATACTGTCGATCCGAAAGAGGGGATAAAAAACATGGAGGCGTATCTTGAGATCATTAAAGATAAGCCGGTGGCACTGATTCTTACTGTGGGCGACCAAGCTGTATCTGCCTTATTTAACACCCGTCACCGCCTGCTTTCCTCTGTCTCTGTAGTAGCTTGCAATGTACATTTTCCCGATGAAAAACTTATAAAGGAATATGAGCGCAGAAAAGTTTATGTGTTGCGTGATGCACCGGACTTTCAACGTAATATCGATTTTATAAAATCTTTACGGCCACAAGTCGGGATAGATGTTATTTATAATATAGATCTGACTCCTCTTGGACGCAAATCGTTTGATCTGTTAACCCGGTTTGCCGATAGAAAGGAAATGCGGCTATTGGGTTGTGGGACTGCTTTCTCTGTAGAACCGGAATATAAGGAATTACAGGAAATGGTCGAGCACTATAATTTGATGCCTGCAAGAGCGGGTAGTCATGTTGGTAAAGATGAGATAACCATAAGCCTTTGTCCTTTCCGTTATACCAAAGGGACCTCTTTGTTTGTCGACATGGAGAAATCAAAGAGTGGGCAGAAGAAAGAGGTTTTCCTGCTGGATAAATTTGATCAGATGTCGCTCCCGATAACTAAAGCCTTGAATATTCCCTCTTTCAGTTGTATCCGTCAGGGATTTGGGGAGGATGCCAAAATTGTGGGTGGTTATATGGCTACTGATGAGATTTCTGCGCGTACTGCGGCCGATTTTTCTGTTCGCCTGATGAATAAAGAGAAGATCGGTATGCCGAAAATAAGGGATATGGAAAAGGAATATGTACTGGATTGGACTTACTTTTCAGCCTATGCAGACTTTGATGTGGAAAATGTGCCTGAAAATGTGCGTATTATCAATTACTCATTTTATGATCGGTATCGGAATGAGCTTTATTTTTTGACTGGATTGTTTATCCTTGCTTTTATTCTGGTATTGGTCAGTTGGTTGCGCATCCGTCGACGTTCGCGTGAGGAACGAAAGAACCTGGAGATGCTTGAGGAAATTCATAAGCGGTTGACGCTTTCCATGGATGGAGGACGAGTTGCCCTTTGGGATATTCAGGGGGAGAATATTGAATTTGATGAGAATTATACTCGTTTGGTGGGAATGGAACAGAGGACGTTTGTGCGAACCGATTTCTTGAAATATGCGTATCCTGATGATGTATCCCTACTGAATTCATTATACGAAACATTGCATCAATCTACGGACATGCATGTTCGGCGTGTACGTTTCTCTTTTAGTGAAGAAAATTATCGCTGGTATGAACTACGGTGTCGCAGCCTGAAAGATGCAAAGGGGAGGATAATGCTGGCAGGTGTTATGCAGGATATTCAGCTACAGGTGGAGCGTGAAGAACAACTCATTCAGGCTAAGCAGATGGCCGAAAATGCTGAATTGAAGCAATCTTTTCTGAATAATATGAGCCATGAAATCCGTACTCCGCTGAATGCTATTGTCGGATTTACTAATTTATTGGTAGGCGAAGGTGGCGATGAGATTGAACCGGAAGAGAAGAAAGCTATGCTTGAGATTATCAACCGTAATAATGAACTGCTTTTGAAACTAGTCAATGACGTAGTGGAAATATCGCGTCTGGATTCCGGTAATCTGGATCTCAAAATAAAAGAATGGAATATGACGACGGTTGTGAAAGAGATTTATATGGCTTATCAGACACTAATCAAACCCTCGTTGCAGTTTCATCTTGTTCTGGATGAAAGTCTTTCCTTGCCCGTCAGGATAGATCGTATGCGTTTTATTCAGGTTATTTCCAATTTTCTGAATAATGCGGATAAGTTTACCCGTAGTGGTTCGGTAACATTGGGATGTAGTGTGGATAAGGAGCATCGGAAAGTTAGTGTCTATGTGCAGGATACGGGAAAAGGAATTGATGAGAAGGAGCTCATGATGATCTTTGACCGTTTTTATAAAACCGATGAGTTTGAACAGGGAAGCGGACTTGGACTTTCTATTTGTAAAGTCATTATTGAACGGTTGTGCGGGCATATAGAGGTGCAATCTGAAGTAGGAAAGGGGAGCCGTTTTACAGTTATCCTATCGTTAATGGATATCATTTGAAATCTCTGAAAGTATTTATTGTAAGATGGTATAAAAACTCCTCTGTCGGTTTCCCGGCAGAGGAGTTCTGGTGATATTAATCAAATGTAGAAAGGGCTGATTAGTCTTTCAGTTTTGCGATGATAAAATCGCGGTTTAAACGAGCGATGTTGCTGATAGAAATGTTCTTCGGACATTCAGCTTCGCAAGCGCGAGTGTTGGTACAGTTACCGAATCCGAGTTCGTCCATCTTGCTCAACATAGCTTTTGCACGGCGCAATGCCTCCGGTTTACCTTGCGGCAGCAAGTTCAACTGGCTAACTTTTGCGGAAACGAACAGCATAGCAGAACCATTCTTGCATGCAGCTACGCAAGCACCGCAACCGATACAAGCAGCAGCATCCATAGCTTCGTCAGCAATCTGCTTCGGAATCAGGATAGCGTTGGCATCCTGAGGAGAACCTGTACGCACACTTACATAACCACCTGCTTGCATGATCTTGTCATAAGCCGTGCGGTCTACCATCAAGTCCTTGATAACCGGGAAACCGGCAGAACGCCAAGGTTCAACAGTGATAGTGTCGCCATCATTGAAACGACGCATGTAAATCTGACAGGTAGTAGCACCCGTTGCAGGACCGTGGGGATGTCCGTTGATGTAGAGCGAACACATACCGCAGATACCTTCGCGGCAGTCATGATCGAATACAACCGGTTCATTACCTTCAGAAATCAGTTGCTCATTCAAGATATCCAGCATTTCAAGGAATGAAGTGTCACCGGGGATATCTTTCATTTGGTATGTTTCAAAAGCGCCTTTTGCCTTTGGGCCTTTCTGGCGCCATACTTTCAGTGTGAAACTTATATTTTTATCCATTTTCTTTAATTCTTTAAATGTTCAACTTCCCGATTAGCTCTTATAGTTACGAGTTTGTACCTTGATTGCTTCGTAAACCAGCGGTTCTTTCAGCAGTTCAGGAGCTTTTTCGTCGGAGCCTTGATATTCCCAGCAAGCAACGTAGAAGAAGTTTTCATCATCACGTTTTGCTTCGCCTTCCTCAGTCTGGTATTCTTCCCGTCTTTATCCACTTCTGCTCCGGGTATCTTTTTTACCAATTCCTCCAACATGGCCCCTTCGGCCACCCGATAAGCAGAAGCATTGTACTCTGTAGTATCCGCCTTTACCGTTACAGGAGGTGCCTCAGCCGTAATGACCGCTTCACTCAACATCACAGCATCGGACTGCAATTCAATGGTACCCACATTTTTTGCAGGAGCTTTTTCCGACAATTGGAGAGGAATATTCTGAGTAATAAATCCGATATAAGAAATCTTCAACACATACTTTCCGGCTTTCACCTTAGGCAGTGTAAATGCACCTTGTTTCTGTGTAGTGATACCGGCTGCCTGGGTGCTGTCCGGCAATGCTAACAATTGAACCGTTGCCATCTCGACAGGTTCCTTCGTGTCTTCTTCAACCACTCGTCCGGAGACGGTGATCACTTTGTTTTGTGCAAATGCAGAGAGGGTACATAGTAACAACAGTACCATCCAGATCGATAATTTTTTCATTAGTCTATGCGTTTGTAGTAGTGACAATTGTTTTTTTGACACTTGTCAACGCAAAAGGTTTAATGAGGTTACAATTATCTTTTAAATATTTTATCCACCATCGCCTTTTTCATCCCGAATTCAAGACAAAGGACGTTAATAACAAGGAAAGTCAAGAAAGAAGAGGTATCCACCGTCACCAAATCTCCCGTAGCCACCCGATAGAGCATTCCGCCAAAGACAAACAGCACAGTGAGAAAAATGGCATTACGCGTGGCCAGATTACGTATCTGTTCGGTCTCCCGGCTCTCGTTCTTTGAGAAAGCAAAAAGGATCATAAGCGCGCCTACAATCATCAGAAGCTTGGTACATTCTTTATAAAACAGTAAATTGGTATCGGTTACCTTTCCCATCATCACAAGAATAAAAGGGAGAAAAAGAGCCACGATCAGAATTACATATCCCAAAGGGCGACAGTATACAGGTAGTAATGCTTTCATTGATTTGATGTTTTAATGAGACAAAAGTAAGCAAAAAAAAGTTTTTTATATACTTTTGTAGCATAAAAAGCAAATCGAATTATGAGCAAGCAAGAAGTTATCCTGTGCGAGAGCCTGGAAGTCAGCCTCGGCCGTGCCATTGAAAAATGCCCGCACGACCGTCTGTTCATCCTGACCGATGAACAGACCCATCGCCTGTGTATGCCTCAGATGAGGGAAGTTTCTTTTCTGAAAGACGCCATCGAAATAACCATCGGGGCAGGCGATGTACACAAAACATTGGAAACACTGGCTTCCGTATGGCAGATTTTAAGTGATAAAGGCGCAAGCCGCCATTCGCTTCTGATAAATCTGGGCGGAGGTATGGTGACGGATTTGGGAGGTTTTGCAGCCGCGACTTTCAAAAGAGGTTTCGCTTATATCAATGTTCCCACTACTTTGCTCGCCATGGTAGATGCATCAGTAGGAGGAAAAACCGGAATTAATTTCAACGGTCTGAAAAACGAAGTCGGTGTATTTGCCCCGGCGGACAGTGTATTGATTGAAACAGAATTTCTACGCAGTCTGGATGCCCAGAACTTTTTCTCGGGATATGCCGAGATGCTGAAACACGGGCTCATCAGTAATGAGGCTCACTGGGCGGAACTTCTTAATTTCAATACCGATCTCATTGATTATAAGTATCTGAAGAAACTGGTAGGAGAATCTGTACAAGTGAAGGAAAATATCGTAGAGCAAGACCCCTTCGAACACGGCATCCGTAAAGCCCTGAATCTGGGGCATACCGTAGGACATGCATTCGAAAGTCTGGCACTGGCAGAAAACCGTCCGGTACTTCACGGATATGCAGTGGCATGGGGAATTGTTTGCGAACTATACCTATCGCATCTCAAAACAGGGTTTCCTAAAGAGAAGATGCGGCAGACAATACAATTTATAAAAGAGAATTACGGCAGTTTTACATTTGATTGCAAGCAATATGAACAACTTTATGCTCTGATGCTGCACGATAAAAAGAATACTGCCGGAGTAATCAACTTCACCTTGCTGAAAGAAATCGGAGATATCAGTATCAATCAAACAGCCGACAAAGATCAGATTTTCGGGATGTTTGATTTCTATCGGGAATGTATGGGAATATAAAGAGGATAGAATCCTCTTTATATTCCTTTTACTTCCTGATAAGGTATTGTAAACCAAAACACAGAGCCCTTGCCTTTATTCGATTCAACACCGATTTCCCCATTCATATACCGGACAATCGTATCACAAATAGATAATCCCAGACCAATGCCTTGAACAAAGCTGTTCAACTTCACAAAACGTCCGAATATCTTCTGCCGATACTCTTCCGGAACGCCACATCCGGTGTCGGCAACATAGAAGCGGAGCATGCCGTTATTCAAACGGGAAAAGCCAAAATGAATGCTTCCTTCGGAGGTAAATTTAATAGCATTGGACAGCAGGTTATTCATTACCTGCATCAACCTGTTCCGGTCTGCATTTACATAGCATTCCATATGCAAATCATCAAACTGTAACGCCAGCTTTTTCTCTTCCGCTTTCGGACGAAACATTCTTTCCAATTCCTGCATCAGATCATCCAGATAAACATTCGAATTCACAAATTCCAATGTCCCCGCTTCAATTTTCGAGAGATCAATAATATCATTAATCAATTGGAGCAATAATTGATTATTATGTTCGATGATATGTAAATATTCTTTGCGTTCCTTTTCACTTTTGGCAGAATCGAGTACACTGGAAAAACCGACAATGGCATTTAACGGTGTACGTATTTCATGACTCATATTGGCTATAAATGCAGATTTAAGCCGGTTAGCCTCTTCTGCTTTTTCCTTGGCGGCAATGAGTTCTTCCTCCATCTTTTTCCTGTCGGTTATAATCAGTGCAGAACCGATAAGGGTCAATGGCTTACCCGCATCATCCGTTTCATCAACAGCTGCCCAAACCTCCAGCCAGTCATAATCCGTATAAGGGACAGTAAGTGCACGAAGTTTTTCGTTCACTTTCTGCTTTTTCCCGTCTCTCAAATCACGAAAAGCCTCTTTTACCCGTTTTAAATCGTCTTTGTGAATTCCCTTTACTATTTCCGATACAGGCATAGCAAAAGAGTCTTCTTTCATTTCCGATGTGGCACCACTCCTAAGTTCTCTGTTACCATCAAACCAAATACAGTTCTCTACCAGATTCCATCTCCAAGGGGTAATATTTGCAATACCGAGTGCCATAGACAATTTATGATTAATGGTCCGTAATGACTGACGAGTATGAATAAGCTCGGTAGTATCCACACAGAACACATTAATCACCTCCGGAGTATCGGAGTTCATAACAAGAACGTCATAATCGTGCCCGTTTCTGGCATGCATAGGAAAAGACACTGTTTTACGTTCCCGCCCTGCTACGTCCATATACTTCTTTAAACAGGCGAAAACTTCGGAACTATTCAGTACACTTCCCCGTTTACCTAAGGCCTCTTCTTTCTTGCCAAAATGTTTTTCGAAGCTGGGATTAACATCTATAATCAAATAATCATTTACCTTGTCATCCTCTCCTCTTATCAGCCGGCATCTCAGATAAACAAGAGGCATATCATTAAACAGATCATTATAATTGCTCATTAAATAGATCTGTTTTGCCTGTATCCTACGGATATTACTCAAGAAATGGATGCGAACCAACAAAATAATTATTCCAA
>ENA-UESU01002345-UESU01002345.1-human-gut-metagenome-genome-assembly--contig:-NODE-2345-length-12257-cov-3.608949_pt1 | contig 12257 bp, 7 predicted proteins | sample MGYA00243007_ERZ508008 | MGnify/ENA primary metagenome ERZ508008 (study PRJEB26167, sample SAMN06115399) | human gut metagenome | host: Homo sapiens | place: China:Henan | collected 2016-06-23 | study...
GCATATACGGGTTGCGGTGGATATAAACAGCGAAACCGGCGGGGAGTGCCCGCCGGTTCGCATCTACCAGTTCAATCTTTTCTCGTTTTTTAATCGTACCGTAGAATTGTAGCAGTTGATTCCGCTATGTTTTGGAATCGTATTTTATCAGTTTCACATCAGGTTTGTCTGAGCTGAATGTATGCCCTTCCCACGTGACGCTGCCGGGGGCATAGAACACCGCTCCGGCCATGCCGAGCCGTTTGTTAACCACAATCTGGCACTGGGGCGTATTGGCCACTATCTCAATCTCTGCAGGGTCGAGATGCTGCAGTGCCATTGGAGAGGCGATACCCGGAATGACCACGTAGGCGTAATTGTCGCCGTCAGCCTTGTCGCCGTGGCTTATGGCGAAGTTGAACACCGGTTTGCTTACCTGTTCGGTGGACTGGTTGAAGTTTATCCGGGCCCAGTTGCCGGTCTGCGTGGTGTTCCGCAGGTCGATGTTTGCCTCGTCGGGGAGATAGTAGGCCACCTTCCCCTGCCATACGTAGCCCTTGAACGGCCCGGTGTAGCGCGATTCGGGTGCAAGCCTTGTGGTGGTGCTGTCGGACATCAGAAAGACATCCGATGTGAGGTGGCACTGGTTCAGTGTGGTGAAAATCGAGTCGCCTTTAATTCCGGCGCCGAGACAAACCACCTGACGGTCAAACATGAACCATGACTTGCGGGCGCTTACCCCGTAATCGTCCATAGCATATGCCATGACACCGTTGAGGCCGTCGGATGCACCTTTCACAAAGTCGGAACATCCGTCAACACCCCATTCGTGCGGGTTGTGCTTCTCGCCCGCAGGAAGCGTGGTGCCGGGAATGCGGTCCCACTCCCACACAGGGAATATGTCGGTGTATTCATCGCCAGCAACGCGGATGCAGGTTGCACCCTCGCTCAGATATAGTCCCAGCAGGTTCTCGCCGTTTCCGCTTTCCGACCGGCACGTCTGGTTCGACACGGCACGTACCGAGAAGTCGTAGCGGGGCTGGTTATGGAGCATGTAGTCGGAGGTGTAGAACATGGTGTTGCGCGCCTTGCGGCCTGCCGATGCATTGCCTGTGGCGAACCGTTTGGCAATCTGCGCATATTCGTCGGCATGCGTGGGGTCGAGTGCGCTCATGCGGGCAAACAGGTCCTCCGACGTGCCTCCGTCGAGCATCTTGGGGCGCGATACGGAGCGTCCGCATACGCTGAAGTCCATGTGCCGTCCGCGGAATACGTTCAGGTAAGTGTCGCGCACAAACCGCGAGAACAGCTCCACCTTGTCGTCCGGCATGGCAAACCGTGTGCCTGTGAGCATGGGCGCTATTTTTGAGATGTTGTCGATGAACACCGTGCCGTAGCCGCCTATGTACAGCTGCCGTTTATGTTGCTGGTACGAGAGGTCCTCGCGTATCCCCTCGAAATCGGTGATGCGCACCGGCTCGAAAAATTCGTTTACGTTGGTGGTGACAATCGAGTCGTTCTTCATCACGCATCCGCGCACAATGTGGTGGATGGAGATGTCCTGCTTGTTGGCGCCGGTCCATTCGCGCGGATCGCTGGCTGCCATCATGTCCATCAGACCCTGCAGAACAGTGGCCGACGGTTTCTGCGGCGCACCTTCAAGCAGCGCCAGTATGTCGCCCATTACTTTGGGGGCGGCAATCTGGTTGTACCACCAGTTGAACGAAGTGGGGTGGTGCTTGTTCCATGCGCGTATCGATGCGTCGATGGCGCGGAACAGTACGGGGTGTCCGTAGTAGGAGGATGCTGGGTTGGCAAAGGCAGTGCACATGCGTTTCACATTGTTCAGATGTTTCAGCGGATCCCAGTTGGTGCGGAAACGGCAGGCGTAATCAATGTCGGGCCATGTACCTTCCGGTGTCATGAGCTTCATCAGCGAGCATGCGTTCTGGTCGAGCTTTTCTGTTGCGATGGAGGCGAAAATCTGCTCGCGTATGCGCTGCAACACGCGCTCATAGTCGTCGGCCGGTTGCGGAACCGGTGCATTCGACCGTTGTCCTTGCGTCGGGTCGAAGAAATTCACATACGAATGGTGGGCAAGTTCCACGCGCCCCTCGATGGTGAGGGCCACAGGTTTGCCTGCATTGCTGAACACTTCCGACACAATCGAGATTGTTTCGGCCTTGCGGCCTTCAGGATGATAGGATATGCGCACTGTGCCGCTTTGTCCGGGCGCATACTCCTTGTCCGACCATTTGGCCGCTGTGCATCCGCATCCGGTTATCACGTCCTTGATTACAAGCGGGGCATTGCCGGTGTTGGTGAACCGGAAGTCATGGCTCACCTTGCCGTCGGCCTCGGATATAACTCCAAAATCGTGCGAGAGATGCTCGAAGCTCAGCTCCTGTGCCAGACCGACGGCCTGACACAGGATGAGAGCTGCAAGTGTGATTATATGTTTCATTCTAAAGCGGGGTTAGCAGGGGAGAGATGCCGCATGGCATTACTCAATTTCTATGAGCGATACGTTCTTGATGTAGTGGGTCTGTGCGGCATTGTCTTTTGCATAGAAGATTACACCGATTCCGGTGCTGAAATCTACGTCGCCAGTAGACACCTTCGACAAATCAACTTCAAGAGTCTTTGTGGTATAGTCGGCCACCGTTTCCGCCACTTTGGCGGCAGTATTTCTTGCCACGGCTAAGAAAGCATTTGAAGTAAAAGTGCCCGTTTCTTGTCCGCGCATTACAGCAACTTGGATATCAGTGCCGCCTTTTACGTCAAATTTGAGCTGGTATCTGTGCTGTGTACCGACGCCGTTGGGTGAACGGAAGTAGAGCCCACGCTGATACCAGTTACCGCCATTTGTGGTAATTACGGCTTCATCATTTTCAATGGTGATGGTTGAGCTGTTATCCGTACCGGCGATAAGGGCGTTCCAGCCTTCTTGGGCGCCTGACAAGCCGGTTATGGGATTCAGGGTTTTGCCGGTGAATGTTCCATTTGCTACAGAGATAAGTTCAAGATAATTGCGTGTTAATTCGCCGCCTACATTCTCTGTTGCATCTCCGTCATTTGTCCAGTCGGTTCCGTTTACAACGGTAGATTCGATGTTAACGGTCTGGTCGGCATTTACAGTGAGTTTGAAGCGCTTTACTGTGCCTTCCTTGAACTCGATGGCGCCGGTGGGCTTGTAGGAATAGCTGTCAGAGCCGATGGTGATTGCAAAAAGCTGCTCCCCGGCTGTGGTAGTTTGTGCCGGAATGAATGCCATAAACACAGATTTGTCGGCTGCTTTGTGCATTGTCACGTCGGTTGCATCACCGTCAGCTGCAACAGCGTCGTTGCTTGCAGTCCAAGTCAGTGAGGGCTTGATGCCACGGAGCTTGAGGTTGGTGGCGTTTACGCCAAGAGCGCCAGCCATCTCTACATAAACCAGAGTCATGCGGGGGCTGAAGGTAAGGCTGGCAGTTGGATTAGCCTTGCTGACAGTGGCTTTCGAGGTCATGAAGTTGGATGCGTTGAAATCATCTGCCACAGTCTGGTCGGGGTTGATGGTGAAAGTTACGTTGGGCGATTCGCCTGCCGCATAGGGTGTGTAGGCTGTGAGGACCGCCTCAGTGTTAAACTGGAAGTTGATGGGAGTATCGGTTGTGAGGCTTGTGCCGTCGGACGATACTGTGAACTTCGCATTGGTTGCCGATGCTCCGCCGGTGGCCGAAACGCCGATCTGATCGCCGGCAACAAATGTGGTTTTCAGAACACCGTCAGTTTCAGAGGTGACGGTACGCGACAGCACTACAGGTTCGCTGATGCTGAGTGTGATGGCCTGGTTTTCGGCAGGATTTACCGGGGCGTTTTCTTCCGAGCACGATGCGAGAAGAAGTGTGCTGACTGCTATGAATGCAAATTTTTTCATGATAATATTCTGTTTTATGATTTTTTTTGAGATAGATGTGTGTTTCTGTTTTTATTTCCAGGAGATGTCGTCAATCCAGAAGTCGATTCCGGCGGCGTTGGATGAGATGTAAAGTGTCACAAGTTTCAGCATGTCGGCATCCGGTTCTGCCCATGCGGTCTGGGGGTTGCCGTTGTGAGTGGTGGATACTTTCGACATGTCGAACTCAAGTGTGTATTGGGCATATTCCTCTGATGGCACCTGATAGTAGATGGTGGTCACGAGGTCGTCGCCCTTGCGCAGTGCCACAAAATTGTCCTTGCCTTCGGCATCCTTCATGTATGCGCCGATGCGGAGCTGGTTGCCTTTCATGTTTTCGGCAAACGACGAGCGGGCGGTGAAGGTGAGGGTGTAGACACGTTTCTCGGGGTTTGCTGCGGCATAATAGTAGGCGCCGTTATGCCATTCGAGACCGGTTTTGCCATCCTGAAGCACGCGTTTGATGTGCATCACTTTGTCGCGGTTGCCGTCGGCGGTGACTTCCAGAATATCAGTGTCGTAGAGGTGGAAGAGATACCAGCCCGGGGCAGTGATCTCCTCTTTGTTCTTGCTGATCGCTATGGGATTGAAGGCGGAGAAGTCCTGCAGGGGCATTAGGGGATCGGGCTCAACCAGTTCGCCGGAACCTTCCACGTGATCGGGATCTTCCTGCCAGGGTTTGACCTCAAGATCCGGTGAGAATACGACAACGTCGTTCTTGTCGCCTATGCCGATGCGGAATTTTTTGATAAGACCTTCGCTGAGTGTTACGGGGGCGGTGGTGGTGAATGCATATGCCTCGTCACCGAAGTCGAGTGTGAGCAGGCGAGTGCCCTGTGCAACGGTCTGTGCCGGAACTGCTGCCCAGTAGGTGAGGCCGTCGTCGCTGCGTCCCCACATCTTCACGGTGGTGTTGGCGCCGGTAGCGCTCATGGTGTTCGCCACCATGTCCCAGACTGCGGTTCCTGCCACGTTGCATACTGACGCGCCTTTGAGTGCATCGGTCTGAGATGTCACAACCTCGAGCTGCACCACTGCGAGACGGTGCTGGAAGATAAGAGTGACAGGCGATTCGGAACCTGTGGGTATGCCCAGAGTGGAGGCTGTCATGAAATCGGAAGCATTGAACAGTTCGGCGGTCGACTGGTCGGCTCCGACAGTGAAGCTGACATTCTGGCCGCTCTGGCCGGCTGTGAATGGGTAGTAGGCATGGAAATCGGCAGTGGCTCCTCCGGTTGTGTTGTAGAAGATGCCGTTGCCTGCCTCGGCCTGGAGCTGCCCGTCGTTGCCCACCATAAAGGCAACGTTGGAGCCTGTGGCGCCTTTGAGACCGTAGATGCCGATGCGGTCGCCGGCGACGAATTCGGTGTTGTTGTCGGGGTTGGTTACGGAACGGTTCTGCACAGAGCTGATCTTGAAGCTTACAGGGCGACCGTCGGCAGCTGCCGGTTCTTCGGCCGGTTCGTTGCTGCACGCACTCATAAGGAGTGTTAACCCGAGAAAGAAGGAAATGTGTTTGTAATCCATAGCTTATGGGATGATTTATATGGTTAATTTTTTTGATTTTTAATGATGGTGCCTGTTTCCTCGTCGGGATCCGTGCCCCAGTTGAGAATGCAGATGGGCGAAGAACCCGTGAATTTCATGTCAACATTCTCCGCACTCAGGTTGCCGGCAAGGTTGTAGATTGTGTTCTGTTCGAACTGTCGGCCGCCTGACAGCCCGAGCATATCCCCTAAAGGAACTGCGGGGTAGGTGCGGATTTCCTTGCCGTTACTGTCGAGAGCAGTTATTTCGATTGATGGTCCGTTGGCGGCGCTTTCTGTTGCCGCAACTATCGCGGTGAATTCAAAGGCGCCTTCTGTCACTTTCACGGTTGCGCCGATGGGGCTTGTGCAGTCGGGCGTGCCTACATAGCGGCCGTTGATGACATCGAAACCGCAACTTCGGGGAGCGCCATTAACTCTGACAACAATCCGTGCCGTGGCAGGGTCCTCGTTCAGCAGCCGCCCCTGTATCTGCGACAGCTGGGACTTGAATCCGAGCGACACCTTAGGATTGGCTCCGCTTGCGTTCCGGGCATCCGCCCAGACGCAGGCGTCGGCGGCCATCCCTTCACGCACGGTAATGGTGGTGATATGTCCATTCTCAACCGCCATGCCGTCAAACGGGTAGTAGGCGGTGATGTTTACAGCACGGCCGTCGGCTGGAAGATAGAGCGACGCCCCTTCGGGTACGAGATAACCAGTGGTGCCGCGGTTGTCGGCAAGGTGCTTCACGTTGGCTGCAATAGGGGCATGGTCGTTGTCGAGCATGTAAACCCCGAAAGCCTGTCCGGAATGCCAGATGGAGGAACTTTCGGCGTCTATGTCGTAGACGGCGCCAACCAGTACCAGCGCCGGCTGGTTCACGGCTTCCGGATCATCGGAGTTATGGCATCCGGTAAGCGACAGCGCTAATGCCGGAAGGATGGCGGTAAGTATTGTCTTTTTCATCATGGTGCTGGTGTTCGGTTTTTATTTTCCCAGTCGCAGTTTGAGCTGAGCCTCGTAGAGCGACTGAGGTTCTACGGGTGTGCCGTAGCTCTCTATGACGGAGGTTTCGGAGGGACTGAATGTTGCCGGACCTTTGAAGCCGGCGATGACGGGCATGACAAAGCGGTTGTTGCGGCTCCATAAGGAGAATTCTCCGGACTGTCCGCCGGTCTGAGTATAGTTCCACAGCACGAGGCCGCGCAGATGGTTAGGGCCGAGAGCGGCGTCGCCGCCGGCGTGGTTCTGATTCAGCCCTCCCTGGCACAGGTCGAGCAGAGTGTTGCGCGGTTGGCTGCAGTGGGCCTCGAAGCTTGAGGACGCGCCGATGGTGCAACGCAGCAGCACAGTGTGCGAGGCGGTTTTTGACACACCCACGGAGTGATATTGACCGGAGCGGTCCTCAACATTGGATATCAGTACGTTGGTGGACGCCTGCGAGCGTATGGCCGAATGGCCGGCGTTGCCCTCAATAGTGCAGTCATCCACTGTGATATTGCATGACTGCATTATGCTGACGGCTTCGCTGACGTTGACAAACCGGCAGCGTCGCACCCATCCGTGAGCCTGGCGCAGGAATGTGAGCATGCGCCAGCCGCTGTCGTGAACGGCGTCCTTGTGGTGGACAAATTCGTCGGTGAAGGCTCCTTCGAAACATATGTCCTCCACACCACAGCCGTTACGGTCAAGGACAGCATGCAACGTCCAGTTGCCAAGAGGGTCGATATCGTGGCCTAAAGGCTCGTACAGGGTGATGCGTCGGCCGTTGATGCGTTTCACTGTGTGATATTCCGCCACAGTCACACCTTCGGTTATCAGTTCGCTGAACTCATCGTCGACGGCATGCGGGGCAAGCTCGGCGGCAATTGTCCCGGGGCGTTTGTCGCCGGCGAGTTTTACGAGCACTCTTTGTCCCACCGACAGGGCGGAGGCTGATGCTACTTCGATTTCGTGTGAACCGGCCTGCGATTCAGCGGTAATTTCTGTGAGTCGCAACTGTTCGTCGGAGCGGGAACGTACATAACGGAACGAGAGGAGTTCGGGCGTGTTCCACAACGTGCCGTCAAGCACCTGACCGGGACATGACATGCTGAGTACGGTAGCGTTGGCTCCTGCGCCCCTGAGCACTATGTTGTCCCCGTCAATGATTATCGGGGTGTTCGGATCTGAGTTGCCGTGGAGCTCGTAGCGTCCGGCCGGCACGTAGATAACGGCTCCATGCCGGTTGTCGGCTGTGGCCGCCTGGATGGCGCTTTCAAATGCCGCGCGGTCGGAGAGGCCGTCATCGGGGATTGCACCGTAGTCGCATACGTTGAATATCTGATGGTCTACATCGGGCAACGGCCTTTCACCCCACGCATAACCTGCGTATGAAAAGTCGGGGAGCAGTGCTGAACGCCCTTCGGCGAAATCCACCCATAACCGGCACCCGGTTGGAGGTTCGGCCGGGATGTCGGGCTGCGGCTTTTCCTCGGTTACCGGAGGCAGCTGCGCGTCCGAAGGATCGTCGCTGCAGCTGCATGCCACTCCGGCAAGAGCGAGAAAGATTGGTGTTAGTGTGTGTTTCATCGTATGTAGACTGTGAGTTGTTGGATGTTGCGTTCGCTGTCCCACATGTTTGCGTTTGTGGCTACGAATGTGGCGGTGTAGGTTCCCGGTCGGGTGTAGACGTGATCATAGAAGTCAAGACGAGCTTCTATCGATTTGATTGCCACACCGCGGTCGGGTTCGACTTTGCGCGGGTCGATAAGTGTTGACACCATCCACACACGCTCGTCGGGTTCGTGTCCGGTGAGCGGGTCGACAACGGCGGCCACCGGCTGGAACAGCATTCCGTCGTCTGTTACGAGAAAGTTCGACTGCTTATAGGAACGCTCGTAGACCGGCCGGAAGCCGAACTGTGCCGATGCATTGTCGAGAACCTGAGTTGTGCCGTCGGCGAGCTTCTTGGTCAGCTCCAGGTCGGTTATGTCGATTCGTGGCCTTACCACGTATCGGCCGCCACCGTTGGCAGCCGGGATATTTGCGCGGCCGGGTGCATTGTAGAGAAAGGCGAGATAGAACGGGCTGTCGGGCCTGATATACTGCTCCAACTCAATGCTGCCCCTACATTCGACAGCCGATGCTGATGTGGCCACAGGCACAGGCAGGCTGTTGGCGCCTGCACCGGTGAGTGGTGTCCATGTAGCAGCATTCAGACTTTCAGGGGTGTAGTCGCCATTGAAATCGGTGGAAACGTAGACATAGACCAGCTGGCGGTCAAGGTACTCGCGGTCGTTGTACTGCTGGCGCATGGCGCATGTGAGTTCCAGCCCTGTTATGTCGGCTTCCAGACGTCCTGCCGCGGCATAGTCGCATCCGCTTTCACCCGAGAAGAAGGTGATGTAGTCAGGATTGCCGGAGAACACGAAGCGTACCGGTTCTCCTGCGGATGCGTTCACTCCCGCCGGCACGCTTACCGTGAAGTCGACAGGTTCCACCGAATCGCTGCATGCGCTCAGCATGGATGCGGCAGCTATGGAGAAAATCAGAAGAGGTTTCATCACCAGTTGACGTTTTGTGTGCAGGCGGTGTTCACATTGAGTTCGGCCTGCGGGATGGGGAAATAGATGTGTTTGGGCTGCATATTGAGAGCGGGGAGAGCCTTGATTGATTCAAGGTCGTAGCCGGTCTTTTTGTTCTGGGCGTTGAGCGACTGGTCGGCGAGGACCTCTATCTGCGATGTGAAGAAATCGGCACCGTGACGGCGGAGTTCCATGCGGCGCGGCACTTCGAAGCAGAGTTCGCGTGTGCGCTCTTCAATGACAAGCCTGTTGAAGCTTTCGAAGTCGGGGGCATCCGAGGGGTTCACTTCGGATGCTCCTGCGCGGCGGCGCACACGGTTCAGGGCGGCGAATGCTTCGGTGGTGGGGCGTCCGTAAACGTGGTTGCTGCATTCCGCCACCATCAGCAGTACATCGGAGAAGCGCATGACAGGGAAGTTGATTGACGAATTGTTGCGTGACAGCGGACGTTCGGGTATATACTTCGCACGCCATTTTGCCGCGTTGCCGTCTTCCTGATTGCGTTCGGCTGTGGTGCGGGGTTGTTCGCTAACAACGCCGTTGGTCGTTACGTATTTGTAGTCGGCGATGTTCCACCATTGGCGGTCGTCACCATCCTCATAGAGGCGGAACAGGTATTTGGTGGCGTCGTACAGACCATAGGCGTAAGGGTGGTTGTCGCTGGGTGTCTGCTGGGTCACGCCGATGTACAGGCCGAGACGGCCTGCCTCATTGGTCTGCGTCTGTCCGTTGCCGTAGAATTCTATCTCGAACATGGACTCATAGGTGGAGAGATCGTAGAGATTCGAGCACATGTTGATGAACACCTGCCGGTAGCCGCCATTTTCGCGCGGCAGGAGGTTGTGGCGTCCGGAATCGGCCACTTTGCGTGCCCAGTTCAGAGCCTCTCCCCACGTGTCGGCATAGAGAGGATAGCCGGCCTGCCACATGTAGGCACGTGCAAGCAGAGCCTCGGCGGCAGTCTGCGACATGCGTCCCGGCGATGGCAGCTCGCGCACGTCAAGGCATCCTTCGGCTGCATCTTTAAGGTCTGCGGTGATCTGGGCATATATCTCGGCCTGCGGGGCTTTTGCTTTAAGCTGTGTGTCGAGGTTATATGTGGGTTCAAGCCGCAAGGGCACTTCTCCCCAGAATGCCACGAGGTTCATGTAGCAGAGTGCGCGGAGGGCCTTGGCCTCACCGAGGTACATGGCTTTGGCACGAGGGCCGCCGCATTGTGCGTCGTCGCTGCGTCCGATGCGCTCAATGAAATCGTTCGCACGGTTTATGCCGTTGTAAAGAGCTGTCCAGCTGTCGAGAAGCGCCTTGTCGCTGTTGTTGTAGTTATAATTGGAAATCTGGATATATCCCGTTCCATAGTTGCGGTTGTAGACGAGAATGTCTGTCCCGGCGTCAAGGTCGCCCCACAGGTTCTGGCCGTAGGCACCGGTGGCGGTGAGTGCATCATAGATGCCCGCCAGCCCGGCCATACAGGTCTCGGGTGTGTGGTAGAGATCGTCGCCGTCGATATAGTCGAAGGGCTCGGTCTCAAGGAAAGAGCAGGACCACAGCATGCATGAGCATGCAGCCCCCAGAAAATATGTTTTAAGTTTCATAGATCGATTTTTACTCCAAAGGTGAATGATTGTGCCTTGGGATAGGCAGAATAGTCGAATCCGCGTGTCATGGCGGAATTGCGGGTTGACACTTCAGGGTCGTACCCGGTGTAGCGCGTCCATGTGGCCAGATTCTGTGCGGCGAGGTAGAGGCGGACAGCTGAGAGGCGTGTGCCGCGGAGCCATTTGGCCGGGAGGGTGTAGCCCAGCTGAATGTTTTTCAGACGCAGGAAGGATGCGTCCTCCACTTCGCGCGAAGTGTGCAGGTTGTTGAGGCCGCGGTTGGGTGCCCACAGGTAGTCGGTGGGGGTGTCCGTACTCCAGTGTTCGTCGGCAGACGCAAGCTGGTTCAGATGCCTGCCCTGAAGGCTTTCGAGCAGCACGCGGTTGTAGTTTATCACGTCGTTGCCGTAGCTCCACTGCAGGAATATGCTGAGGTCAAAGCCTTTCCACTCAAAGTTGTTGATGAATCCGCCGGTATGTATCGGCAGTCCGTGGCCGATGATGGTGCGGTCCTCAGTGGTGATTTTCCCGTCGCCGTTGATGTCGCGGAGCTTGGGGTCGCCGGGGCGTATGTTTGCGCGGTCGTTGGTGTTGTCGGGAATGCCGTCCTTGAGGCGGAAGACTCCCGGCGACACCTCGTCGAAGTCGGAATACTGGTACACACCGTCGTAGACGTAGCCGTACATTTCGGAAAGAGGATGACCTACTTTGCATATGTAGAGGTCGGGAATCGACGGATACCTGATGCCTGCCATGCGGCTCTCCTGTCCGTTGGAAAGCGCGGTGACCTTGTTCTTGTTGAAAGAGATGTTGAAGCTTGAGGTCCATTTCAACGATCCGCGTATGCCGGGAAGAATAGTGGCGTTAAGCGTGATTTCAAGTCCACGGTTCGAGATGCTGCCGATGTTCTGCTGCACCTGTGTGAAACCGATTGAAGGGGGAACGTCGGCGTAGAGCAGAAGGTCGCGTGTGTCCTTGTCATAAACGTCCACCGACCCGTGCAGGCGGTTGTTCCATAGCGCGAAGTCGAGGCCGATGTTGGTCTGATATGTGGTTTCCCATTTCAGATTGCGGTTCGCCAGCTGCAGCATGTACAGGGCCTGATGCAGATTGTTGTTCCACGGATAGTTCTCACCTCCCCAGTAGAGAAGGTTGGAGGGATACATCTCACGGGTGGCGTTGTTGCCTGTAGCACCCCAGCCTATGCGCAGTTTCAGGTTGCTGAGCCATCCGGTGGCTCCGGCCATGAAGGGCTCGTCGATGATGCGCCAGGCCATGGATGCCGAGGGGAAAATGCCCCATTTGTGGTTGTCGAACCGTGAAGAACCGTCGGCACGCAGGGTGGCTGTGAACAGATAGCGCCCCCGGAAATCGTAGTTGAATCGTCCGAAGAACGACATCATTCGGTCGCGTACGTTGTCTGCCAATACGCTTTGGGCAGTTCCGGAGTCTATGCCCCAGAATCCAAGTTCGTCCCAGGGAATCATGACACTTTTTGCCCCGACATTTGAAATCTGCTTGCTTGACAGAGACATACCGACAAGACCATTGAACTTGTGCTGTCCCCATTGGTGGCGGTAATTGAGCGTGTACTCGTTGCTCCAGCTGTTCCATTCCTTGATGTTGAAGCTGCCGTTCGATCCGGTAG
>ENA-UESU01002354-UESU01002354.1-human-gut-metagenome-genome-assembly--contig:-NODE-2354-length-12234-cov-5.308135_pt1 | contig 12234 bp, 5 predicted proteins | sample MGYA00243007_ERZ508008 | MGnify/ENA primary metagenome ERZ508008 (study PRJEB26167, sample SAMN06115399) | human gut metagenome | host: Homo sapiens | place: China:Henan | collected 2016-06-23 | study...
GCGATTATTTTCAGTACCGGTTTTTCTTACGGGCTTACCCCGGTTGTAGGGAGTCTGTATGGTAATAAGCAGTTTGCACCTGTTGGGCAGGCATTGCGTTGTAGTTTGTTGGCAAATCTGCTTGTCGGTTTATTGCTGACACTGATAATGGGTATCCTTTATCTGAATGTGGAGAGGTTGGGACAACCGGAAGAGCTCCTTCCCTTGATTAAGCCTTATTACATTGTTTTGCTTATTTCGCTTGTGTTTGTTCTGTTGTTTAATGGTTTTAAGCAGTTTACAGATGGAATTACCGATACCAAAACAGCCATGTGGATATTGTTGGGGGGGAATGTGCTGAATATTATCGGGAATTATATTCTTATTAACGGAAAATTCGGCTTTCCGGAGTTAGGGTTGTTAGGGGCAGGTATCAGTACCCTTTTCTCACGTATTGTAATGGTGATTGTGTTCGCTGTGATCTTTTTTAGTAGCCGTCGTTTTATACGGTATAAACTCGGCTTTTTCCGTTTGGGATGGTCGAGACAAATGTTTATGCGTCTCAATGGCTTGGGATGGCCGGTTGCTTTTCAGATGGGGATGGAGACAGCTTCTTTCAGTTTGAGTGCTGTGATGATAGGTTGGTTAGGTACTATTGCCTTAGCTTCGCATCAGATCATGTGTGCCATATCCCAATTTACATTTATGATGTTTTACGGTATGGGAGCAGCAGTTGCTGTGCGCGTCAGTAACTTCAAAGGTCAAGAGGATACAGTCAATGTACGCCGTTCGGCTTATGCCGGTTTTCATTTGATTATGGCGATGGCAGTGGTGTTGGGAAGCATTGTATTCCTGTTCCGTAATTATCTGGGAGGGTGGTTTACGGATAATGAAGAGGTTTCCGCATTAGTGGCGATGCTGATTATCCCGATGCTGGTTTATCAATTCGGTGATGGATTACAGATCAACTTTGCAAACGCCTTGCGAGGTATTTCGGATGTGAAACCGATGATGCTGATTGCTTTTATTGCTTATTTTATGATATCTTTGCCGGTAGGTTATTTCTGCGGCTTCGTTCTCGATTGGGGGACTGTCGGTGTATGGATGGCTTTTCCGTTCGGACTGACCAGTGCCGGCATCATGTTGTGGCTGCGTTTCCGCTATAAAACAAAATAATGTGCCAATATGCCAATGTGCCAATTGGCTGCGCTATTATGCCGCATGGCAATTGGCACATTGGCATATTGACACATTGCTAAATTATTAATATTATGGCACCTTCGCGTTTTACCAAAGTAAAAATAGCTATAGGGTATTCTCTTTTATTGGCGATATTACTCTTTTCTCTGGTGTTTGTTCATCGTGAGATGGAGACACTTTCTGCATCGGATGACCAGCAGAGTCTGATGACAGACAGTTTGTTGGTTCTTTTACGTGAGAAAGATAAGAATACGATTCAGATGCTTCGGGTATTAAGTGAAGCGAATGACAGCTTGCTTTCGGCCAGGGAAATTGAAGAGATTATAGCTGAACAGGATTCGGTGGTTACCCAGCAACGTGTACAGCACCGCATAATCACAACGCGTGATTCTCTCATTACAAAGCCCAAGAAAAAAGGATTCTTCAAACGTTTGGCAGAGGCCTTCGTTCCTTCCAAACAGGATACGGCAGTATTGGTAAATACTTCGTTGGAGGTTGCTACCGATACCATCCTTGAAGCGTATAATCCGACCGATTCACTGCATCAGAAAATTCGTATGGCCAGTGAACAAAAACGTGCTCAGAAGAAAACGACTATACGGCGCAGGAATGTGCAGTTCCGGCGGTTGGATACACAACTGACAGCCCGGATCGACAGTTTGGTTAAAGAGTATGAACTGAATGTGATGCAACGTGCGCAGATGGATGCGGAGAAAGAGCAATATGTTCGTCAACGTTCTGCCCGCATTATCGGTGGCATTGCTGTGGGAGCCGTTCTGCTTTCCATCTTTTTCCTTATTATAATCTGGCGGGATATCACCCGTAGTAACCGATACCGTAGGGAATTAGAAGAGGCGAACCGCCGTGCCGAAGAACTTTTGAATGCCCGTGAAAAATTGATGCTTGCCATCACACATGATTTTAAAGCACCACTTGGCTCTATTATGGGATATACAGATCTGCTGGCACGCCTTACGAACGATGAACGGCAGCGTTTTTATCTCGATAACATGAAAAGTTCTTCGCAGCATCTTCTGAAATTAGTGAGTGACTTGCTCGATTTCCATCGTCTTGACTTGAATAAGGCAGAAGTGAACCGTGTCACTTTTAATCCCTCCCAGCTTTTTGAAGAGATACGTACAAGTTTTGAACCGTTAACGGCAGCTAAAGGACTTGTTCTTGAATATAAAATAGAGTCCGAACTGGACGGGCGTTTCATAAGTGATCCGCTTCGCATCCGACAGATTGTGAATAATTTATTGTCTAATGCGGTGAAATTTACCTCAAAAGGGGGTATAACGCTTGCGGTAAGTTATTCTTCTTCCCGTTTGCGCGTAGCTGTGACCGATACCGGAAAGGGAATGGCAGCAGAAGACCGAGAACGTATTTTCCAGGAGTTTACTCGCCTGCCCGGTGCACAAGGTGAAGAGGGATTTGGTCTGGGACTCTCTATTGTGCACAAGCTTGTCGTGCTGCTTGAAGGTACTATCGACGTGCAGAGCACGTTGGGAGAGGGAAGTACGTTTACGGTAATCCTACCGCTGTTTCCGGTAGGCAAAGCTGTCGGTTTTGATAAAGACAGGAAAAAGAATCAGTCTCCTTCGGTTACTGAAGCAGATCATATCGACCGGGAGCAAATGGTGAACTCTCCGATGAATATTCTTCTCATTGATGATGATAGGATACAACTGACTTTGACTGCTGCCATGCTTGAGCAGCAAGGAATTCATGCCACATGTTGTGAGCAACTTGATGAACTGACCGAACATCTCCGTGAGCGCCGGTTTGATGTGTTGCTGACCGATGTACAGATGCCTGCCATCAACGGCTTCGATTTGTTGAAATTATTGCGTGCATCCAATATTCCTCAGGCGAAAACAATTCCCGTTATTGCCGTTACAGCCCGTAGCGATATGGATGCGGCCGAATTTATTGAACATGGTTTCTCCGGCTGCCTACACAAGCCTTTTACGGTAGCCGAACTCCTAATACAGTTGAAAGCCCCTAAACAGTTGAAAGGTGAAAGTGGAAAGTTGAAAGTTTCTGAAGAGTTGAAAACAGAAAGTGGAGAGCCAAAAGTCACTATGCAAGAAGATTGCGCAGCCAACTTTCAACTTTCAACTTTCAATTTTCAACTAAATCTTGATTTCCGTGCTCTCACCGCCTTTTCCGAAGATGATCCTGAGGCTGCTCGTTCCATCCTGTCCTCATTTGTAGAGGAAACGGAGAAGAACATTGACCAGATGGAAGCCGGTTTAAAAGAAGAAGATACGGATCGGATTGCCGGTATGGCGCATAAGCTGCTTCCGCTTTTAACTATGATCAAGGCGATGGAGATTCTTCCATTGCTGTCGTGGTTGGAAAGTAGGCGAAACGAAAAGTTTTCTGATGAAGTGAAACAAAAAACAAAAGAGGTATTACCGTTGTTACGACAGGTGGTAGATGAGGCAAGAAAGTATTTCTCCACCTTCTAAATCTTTTTTATAGAATTATTTGTTTACTTTGTATTTCCGTTAATGTATTGAAACACGCTTGATGAAACGAAAATGGATAAAATGGGTGAGTTGGATATTACTTACTCCTATATTGCTCTTTGTGGTACTGATGGTATTGCTTTATGTACCCCCCGTACAGAATTTTTTACGGAAGCAGGCCACTTCATATGCATCTGAAGCTACCGGTATGCAAATTAATGTCGGACGTATCGATCTTCGCTTCCCGTTGAACCTGTTGGTTCGGGATGTCGAAGTGATTCAGGTTCCGGATACATTGCTCACACTGGGGAGTCTCAATGTGCATGTACAAGCTATGCCTTTGTTTAAAGGAAAAATAGAAGTAGACGATATTACTCTCCAGCAGGTGACTGTCAATTCGGCCGATCTCATAGAAGGCATGAAAATCCGTGGGGTATTGGGGCGTTTTTTTCTTGAAAGTCACGGTGTCGATCTTACGGATGAAACAGCGGTGATTAATCATGTCGAACTCTCCGACACACACATCGGTCTTGTATTGAATGACACTGCAACTACCGAAAAAACGGATACGGCTTCGGTTCCCATCAATTGGAAAGTAGACCTTCATGCACTAAGTTTGAAAAACGTTTCTTTCAGTATGCAACTTCCTGCGGATACGATGCGTATGGCTGCCCGTGTGAGCGAGGCAAGCATTAAAGATGTATCCGCTGATTTAAAACACCAGTTCTACGGATTGAGATCCTTTTTGCTGACGGGCACTTCGGTTAATTACGATACGGGTAATACCCAACCGGTGGAAGGTTTTGATCCTTCGCACATTGCTTTGAGAGATATTCGTATCGGAATTGATTCGGTACTTTACCGGGGGCGCAATATGAACGCTGTTATTCGTGAGTTTTCAATGAACGAACGTTCCGGGTTAAGCGTGACATCTTTGACCGGACGTGTTTTTGCCGACAGTACGGTTATCCGTATACCGGATTTCCGTTTGCTTACTCCGCATTCGGAAATGAATCTTACTGCCCAGACTTATTGGGAATTGGTGAATATTCCTACTACCGGACGGTTGACCGCCCGTTTCAACGCGCTTATCGGTAAACAGGATGTAATGTTGTTTGCCGGCGGTTTGCCCGAGGCTTTCAAGGAGGCTTATCCTTTCCGTCCATTAGTAGTACAGGCGGGTACGGAAGGCAACTTGAAATCGATGCAGATTTCCCGTTTTAAAGTAAATCTGCCCGGTGCTTTTTCTTTGGAGGGTGGCGGCGAATTGTATAATCTGACAGATAGTACCACACGCTCGGCTGCTCTTGACTTGAAAATGCAGACAGGAAATCTTAATTTCCTGACGGCATTGGGGGGGATGACGCCGGGAGCACCGTTGGTTATCCCGGATAGTATGCTTCTTGACGCTCGTTTGGGGATGGAAGGGTCGAAATACGACGCCCGCCTGTTGTTGAAAGAAGGAGAAGGCCGATTGGGACTTACTGCTGCCCTTAACAGTACTACCGAAGCTTATACTGCCGATTTGCATATAGAGGATCTTCAGATAAATCATTTCTTGCCGAAAGATTCCATTTATGAGTTCAGTGCTTCTCTTGCGGCACACGGGCGCGGGTTCGACTTTACTTCTTATAAGACTGCGGCGGCTCTTAAGGCGACGATTGATAAATTGCATTACGGGGATTATAAAATTTCGGGCATCGGTCTTACAGGGACGGTCAAGAATGCAGTTGCGAATGCACAACTGACCAGTGATAATCCTCTGTTGAAGATGACGGCAGATGCGGAGTACCATCTTGCACATCATTATCCGGATGGAAAAGTCGGGCTGAATGTAACTGGCATCGATACGGAAAAACTTTTCGGTGTCAGTCTTGGTAAGAATTCCGGCAAGCCGTTGGATCTGCAACTTACCGGTGAAGTACGTAAAGAACGTGTATTTACTCATCTTACAGCAGGTGACCTTAAACTGAACCTCAGCGCCCGCGCCGGGTTGGAATTATTAATTCGTCAATCCACTCACTTTGCCGATGTTTTGACAAAGCAGTTGGAAGCGAAAGAATTAAACCACGCAGAATTGCGTAAAGCGTTGCCGACAGCAGTTTTCTCTTTCTCTGCCGGACAGGATAACCCGATGGCCTGGTATCTCGCTACGCAGAATATATCTTATCATGATGCTTCTGCCAAATTGGGGTGTGCACCGGATTGGGGAATTAACGGTAAGGTCGCTCTCCATACCTTGAAGATTGATACGTTGCAACTGGATACTATTTTCTTTACTTTGAAGCAGGATACGAGTCGTATTAACCTGCGTGGCGGAGTAATCAACGGGCCAAAAAATCCACAGATATCCTTTACATCCATACTGACCGGAGAGATTCGTGATAAAGATGCGGAACTGGTGGCACAATATATAAATGATAAAGGAAAAACGGGCCTGCTCTTCGGAGTGAATGCCAAACCGCTCTATGGCGGGCTCGGAAAAGGTAACGGGCTTGCATTGACATTAGTGCCGGAGGAACCTGTCATTGCTTTCCACAAATTCCGTTTTGAGGAACATCACAACTGGATTTATCTTCATAAGAATATGCGCGTTTATGCCAATGTCGATATGCAGGATAATGAGGGTATGGGAATCCGTATGCAATCTTTGCCGAGCGATACCGTTTCGTTGCAGAATATGGATGTCGAATTACGGCGTATCCGGTTGGAGGAAGTGTTCAGCATTCTACCTTATATGCCGCAGATTACCGGATTGCTTTCGGCAGAAGCCCACTATATACAGACGGAGAAATCGTTGGAATTATCTGCGGAAGCAAGTATCGATGAACTGACTTATGAACGGCAGCGTATCGGTGATGTGGCTTTGGGAGCTACCTGGCTTCCGGGAGAGAAAGGTAAGCAGTACGTCAATACTTATCTTACGCATGAGGGTACTGAAATTATGGTTGCTGATGGTGCGTTGTATCCGGCAGTTTCGGGCAAGGACAGCATTGTAGTGAACTCTACACTCGAACATTTTCCTCTCAGCATAGCCAATGTTTTTGTACCCGATCAGATGGTGACTCTTTCCGGCGATATGGACGGCGACTTGCATATTACGGGATATACCGACAGTCCGTTGATTAATGGCGGATTGTCATTGGATAGTGTTTCCGTTTATGCACGGCAGGCCGATGCCCGGTTTATATTTGACAATCGGCCGATACAGGTACAGAACAATCGGATTGTATTTGATAAGTTTGCGATTTATACTACCAGTCAGAACCCGTTCAGTATCGATGGTTATGTCGATTTTCGGGATATGGGCCGGCCGATGGCGAATCTTAAACTGTTTGCGGAAAACTATACGTTGCTTAATGCCAAACGGACTAAGGAGAGTATGGTTTATGGTAAGGTGTTTGTCGATCTTGATGCTACGGTGCGCGGACCGTTGGACGGGCTTATGATGCGTGGTAATGTAAACCTGTTGGGTAATACCGATGTTACTTATGTGCTTACCGATTCACCGCTTACGGTACAGGATCGCTTGAGTGATCTGGTGACTTTCACCTCTTTTGCAGATACCACTTCTCTGAATAAGGAAGAAGAGTCTACTCTCTCTCTGGGGGGATTGGACATGATAATGACAATACACATTGATCCTGCCGTTCGTTTGAAAGCGGATCTGAGTGCCGACCGCAGTAGCCGGGTGGAATTGGAAGGTGGAGGCGATCTCTCTTTACAGTATACGCCGCAAGGTGATCTTACTCTTACCGGCCGGTATACTTTGTCGGGGGGGATGATGAAATATGCCTTGCCGGTGATCCCGTTGAAAGAGTTCCAGATACAAAATGGAAGTTATGTAGACTGGACCGGTAATCCGATGGATCCGATGCTGAACTTCAAGGCGACAGAACGTGTGCGTGCTTCTGTGACACAGGAAGACGGTACATCACGTATGGTGAATTTTGATATTTCGATTGTGGTAAAGAATCGTCTCGATAACCTTTCATTGGCTTTTGAAATCGATGCACCGGATGATGCCTCCGTACAGAACCAATTGGCGGGTATGGGGCCGGACGAGCGTAGCAAACAAGCTGTGGCTATGCTGGCTACCGGTATATATCTTGCCGATTCGGGAGGGGGAAGCGGTATGAATTTGAATATGGGAGCGGCGCTTAACTCCGTGCTTGCCAGCCAGATTAATGCTCTGACAGGAAACATGAAGAATGCCAGCCTTTCGTTCGGAGTAGAAGATCATGATGATTCGGATGCCGGTGGTAAGCGGACGGACTACAGTTTCCGCTATTCCCAGCGTTTCTTTAACGATCGTTTTCAGATAGTGTTGGGAGGTAAAGTTTCTACCGGTGCCAATGCTACTAATGACGTAGAATCGTTTATCGATAATATTTCGTTGGAATACCGGTTGGATCAGTCCGGTACACGTTACATCCGCCTGTTCCATAACAAGAACTATGAAAGTGTTTTTGAAGGTGAAATTACTGAGACCGGTGTCGGTCTGGTGCTCCGCAAGAAAATGGACCGCCTGAGTGAATTGTTTATATTTAAAAAGAAAAAGAAATGAGGATGAAAAGAGTAAAAGCAATCTGTGGGCAGAGGATACGGTTACCTTTCATTGGCATATTGATATATTCTCTTATTGGCATATTATTGTTTGGTTGTTCGACTACAAAACATTTGCCGGAGGGTGAAGTGTTGTATACCGGCAATAAAGACATTTTCAAAGACCCGTCCAAAACTTCTGTCGGCGAGACAGCTATCGGCGAGGTAAAGGCGGCATTGGATAAAAGCCCGTCAACCAAATTATTTGGTGTTTTGCCTATCCCTTTTGGGATGTGGGTGTACAATGATTTTGTAAAGTATGAGAAAGGATTCGGTAAGTGGGTATTCAATCGTTTTGCGGCGAAACCTGTATTTATTTCTACTGTTAATCCGGAATTGCGTGTAAAAGTGGCTACGAACCTGTTGCATGATTATGGCTATTTTAATGGGAAAGTGAGTCAGCAGACAATCGTTAATCCGAAAGACAGCTTGAAAGCACGGGTAGAGTATACAGTCGAGATGCGTAATCCTTACTTTATCGATACGGTATATTATGACCGTTTCACTCCGCAAACACTTCGTATCATGGAACGGGGACGCCGATGGTCATTACTGACTCCGGGCGAACAGTTTAATGTGAGTGATCTGGACGAAGAACGTAACCGTCTCAGTACTTTGCTGCGCAATGTGGGGTACTTCTACTTCCGCCCCGATTATATGACTTATCAGGCTGATACGACTCTTATACCCGGAGGGCACGTCAGTTTACGGCTTATCCCCGTAGCAGGCCTGCCGGCAGCGGCACAACGACGGTATTATGTAGGGAACAAGACTGTTTATCTGATCGGCAAGAATGGCGAGCAGCCCAATGACAGCATGAACTATAAAGGGATGGACATACATTTCTATAATAAGATGCAGGTACGCCCTAATATGCTTTATCGCTGGTTAAACTATCAGGCATATGTGAAGAGTGACTCATTACGCAATTCACAGCGTAGCCGTCTTTACAGTCAGTATCGTCAGCAACGTGTTCAGGAAAAACTGGCTCAATTGGGAATTTTCCGTTATATGGATATGCAATATACACCGCGTGATACGACTGCCGCGTGCGATACGCTCGATGTCACCCTGCAGGCTACTTTTGACAAGCCGCTCGATGCGGAGCTCGAATTGAATGTTACCACCAAGAGTAATGACCAGACCGGTCCCGGCGCTTCTTTCTCCGTCACCCGCAATAACGTGTTTGGCGGTGGCGAAACCTGGAATGTGAAGTTGAAAGGTTCTTATGAATGGCAGACCGGTGGTGGTAAGAATTCTTCTTTGTTGAACAGTTGGGAGATGGGGGCTTCTACTTCTCTTATGTTTCCACGGGTGGTATTTCCTCAGTTCGGAGATCGTGAATATGATTTTCCTGCTTCTACCACTTTTCGTTTGTATGTAGACCAAATGAATCGTGCCAAATACTATAAATTACTCTCTTTTGGTGGAAATGCGACGTATGATTTTCAACCGACACGTACCAGCAGGCATTCATTGACGCCTTTTCGTTTGACTTTTAATGTGTTGCAGCACCGTACGAGTGCATTCGATTCTATCGCCAAAGACAACAGGGCATTGTTGCTCAGTTTGCAGAACCAGTTTATTCCGGCTATGGAATATACTTATACCTATGATAATTCGACTGTCCGTGGAGTGCGTAACTCCAGTTGGTGGCAGACTACTTTTACTTCTGCCGGTAATTTGACTTCTTGTATTTACCGTATTTTCGGCAAGCCGTTCAGTGAAAAAGAGAAAAATCTGTTGGGGGCACCGTTTGCGCAATTTCTTAAATTGAATACCGACTATCGTTATTTATGGAAGATAGATCGTAATAATTCCGTTGCTGCCCGGATAGCCGGTGGGGTGATATGGACCTATGGTAATTCACATGTTGCTCCTTATAGCGAGCAATTTTATGTCGGTGGTGCCAATAGTATCCGCGCCTTTACGGTACGTAGTATCGGTCCCGGTGGCTATCATCCGGAAAAGAGTGAATTTTCTTATCTTGATCAGACTGGTGATATTCGTTTGGAAGCAAACATCGAATATCGTTTCCGCATTTATAAAGATCTTCATGGAGCGGTCTTTTTGGATGCGGGAAACGTCTGGCTGATGCGTTATGACTCCGACCGCCCTGATGCGCAACTCCGGTTGAAAACATTTGCCAAACAAATCGCTCTCGGTACCGGTGTCGGGTTGCGTTATGACCTCGATTTTCTTGTCTTCCGGCTCGATTGCGGAGTGCCTTTGCATGATCCGTATGAAACGGGGAAGTCGGGATACTATAATGTGAGGGGGGCATTTTGGAAACAATTAGGTATACACTTTGCCATTGGTTATCCCTTCTAAGCTTACAATTGAATTAAAAAAGGTAAACTTTGAACGAAATGTGTCATTCTGCGTCCATATAATTTTGTACATTTGCACCGTTGTCGGAACATTGACATCACTAACCTTTTAATATTACACAGTTATGAAACCAACTTTATTTGTACTTGCTGCCGGTATGGGCAGCCGTTATGGAGGCTTGAAACAACTTGACGGACTGGGTCCGAATGGCGAAACTATTATGGATTATTCTATCTATGATGCGATTCGCGGTGGGTTCGGCAAAGTTGTTTTCGTTATCCGCAAGGACTTCGAGAAAGACTTCCGTGAAAAAATATTGAGTAAATACGAAAACCATATCCCGGTGGAATTGGTATTCCAGGCACTGGATAACCTGCCCGAAGGCTTTACTTGTCCTGCTGACCGTGTAAAACCTTGGGGAACGAATCATGCCGTATTGATGGGTAAAGACGTTATCAAAGAGCCGTTTGCCGTTATCAATGCAGACGACTTCTACGGTCGTGACAGCTTTGCCGTGTTGGGTGCTGCACTGAGCGAGATGGACGGGAAAAAGAATGACTATTGCATGGTAGGTTATCGTGTAGGTAATACATTGAGCGAAAGCGGTTCGGTTGCTCGTGGCGTATGCGAAACGAATGCGGAAGGTTATTTGACAACTGTGGTTGAACGTACGGCCATCGAACGTATTGACGGTAAGGTATCTTTCAAAGATGAGAACGGTGTGATGCAGAGTATTGCCGACAATACTCCGGTTTCAATGAATATGTGGGGCTTTACTCCCGATTATTTTGAATATTCCGAAGAATACTTCAAAGAATTCCTTAAGGCCAATATGGACAACTTGAAAGCCGAATATTTCATTCCGTTGATGGTAAATAAACTGATTAATGACGGAACTGCCCGTGTGAAAGTGCTTGATACTACCAGTAAGTGGTTTGGCGTGACATACGCTGCCGACCGTCAGGGAGTAGTGGATAAGATACAGGCATTGGTGGATGCCGGTGAGTATCCGGCAAAATTGTTCTGATCGTTAAAGGACAATATAAAAAGGGAAAGGGAAGGCATCGGCTTTCCCTTTTTTCGTATCTTTGTCCGCATATATCGAACTAAAAGAAAGATAGTTATGATGAAGTTTTCCATATATGGCCGTATGTGCCTTGTGTTAGGGTTTGTATTCTCTTTTTCCGCCTGTAAGGATGACGATGATGATAAGAGTGATAAAACTACGAACCAATGGATTGAGAGTGCGATGCGTAGTTATTATTTATGGTATGAAGAGATTCCTGATAAAAAGGAACTGAATTTTAATGCTGATCCGGAAGATTTTTTCTACTCACTGTTAGCGTCGGAAGACGGAAAAACCAAAAATAAGACCCGTTATTATTATTCTACAATTAAGAAAAAGAAATCTGTAGCCACACGGTCGAACATGGGAGAAGAACCAACGCTTGGTTTTGAGTTTCAGACTTGGATAATAAACGGTGCGGGATATCGTGCGGTCAGTGTTCTATATGTATTGCCGGGCTCACCTGCTGAGAAAAAAGGTTTGCGGCGTGGTGACTGGATTCATAAAATAAACAGATAGCTAAAAAGTAAATTTGAGAAAAGCGTAGCGATTCAACTGAAAGAGTGGTCGTTACGCTTT
>ENA-UESU01002356-UESU01002356.1-human-gut-metagenome-genome-assembly--contig:-NODE-2356-length-12231-cov-5.511848_pt1 | contig 12231 bp, 8 predicted proteins | sample MGYA00243007_ERZ508008 | MGnify/ENA primary metagenome ERZ508008 (study PRJEB26167, sample SAMN06115399) | human gut metagenome | host: Homo sapiens | place: China:Henan | collected 2016-06-23 | study...
TAGTTGCAGAGCTTGGCACTGTGCGAGGGTTGAAGAGAGTGCAGAACAGTTATCATCTGACTGTAGCCGCTAGAAAATGTTTTTGGCAGGAGCAAAGGGTTTAGAGGCGAAGAAGGAATATATTAATGAATTGAATGTATTTCCGGTACCGGATGGAGATACCGGAACGAATATGACGATGACCATAATGGCTGCAGCGAAAGATGTAGCCAATCTTCAGAATCCGACATTGACCGAATTGGGCAAAGCGATTTCCAGTGGTTCACTTAGAGGAGCAAGAGGAAATTCCGGCGTTATCATGTCCCAGATCTTTCGCGGTTTTGTCAAAGAATTAAAGGGATTAGATATTATCGATGTGACAGCGTTAGGAAATGGCGTGCAGCATGCTGCAGAAACGGCATACAAAGCAGTCATGAAACCGAAAGAGGGCACGATCCTTACCGTTGCAAAGGCAGGAGCGGACAAGTCGATGGATCTGTTAGTGAACGGAGATACGGACGATATTATCAAATTCTGCGATGAAGTCGCTGCTGAAATGGAGGAAGCATTGCTGCAGACACCGGAATTGCTGCCGGTACTGAAGCAGGCGGGAGTTGTTGATTCTGGCGGGGAAGGTTTGATGACATTTATTCGCGGTGCGCTCGATGCCTTGAAGGGTAAGGCAACGGATTTCACAGTGAATACAGGTACAGCAACCCGCGTGGTTAATGGATCTGTCGGCGCTTCTGAAGAAGAGGATATCCGCTTTGGTTATTGTACGGAATTTATCATTATGCTGGAGCGCGGCGAAGATGTAGTCGAGAGTCAGCTTAAGGAATATTTGCAGAAGATCGGTGACTGCGTTGTAGTAGTAGCTGATGATGATATTGTAAAGGTACATGTACACACCAATGATCCGGGTCTGGCGATTCAGAAAGCACTTACGTATGGTTCTTTGACCAGCATGAAGATTGACAATATGCGTGAGGAGCATCAGGAAAAGGTGATACGAGATGCACAGAAAGCGTCCGAGTCGGCAAGCGCACCAAAGAAAGAGGAGCCACGTAAAGAAAATGGTTTTATTGCCGTAGCAGCCGGAGATGGATTGGCAGATATTTTCCGTGATCTTGGAGTGGATTATGTGATCGAAGGCGGACAAACAATGAACCCAAGTACGGATGATGTATTATCTGCAATTGAGCAGGTGAATGCAGATAATATCTTTGTTTTGCCAAATAATGGCAATATTATTTTGGCAGCAAATCAGGCAAAGAATCTGACAGAAGATAAGGAAGTGTACGTCGTTCCGTCCAAAAATATTCCGCAGGGAATTGCTGCAATGATCAGTTTTGTCAGTGGAAGATCTGCTGCAGAAAATGCAGAATCTATGGAAGAAGAGATGCAATTGATCAAATCCGGTCAGGTTACGTATGCGGTTCGTGATACGAATATGGATGGCAAAGATATTAAGCAGGGTGACTTCATGGGCCTTACTGATAAGACGATCGTATCGGTTGGCAGTGATCTGCAAGGTACAGCAAAGGAATTGATCGAGTCTCTGTTAGATGAGGACTCTGAGTTAGTCAGTCTGTATTATGGCAGTGATGCAACGAAGGAACAGGCAGAGCAGCTTGCAGAGGATATTGAGAGCACACATGAAGATGTTGAAGTAGAAGTACAGTACGGTGGTCAGCCGGTATATTCTTACTTTATTTCTGTAGAGTAATAAGCGAGTATTAAGAAACGTTTTCGAGAAAGGGTTGTCATACTGGTCGGACAGAGCAGCGTGATGATCCTTTTTCAATAGAGACTCTAAATCTTCTAAAGCCGGAGTAACTGTAATGTGATGGATGATTTTCGAGCTACGGAGGGAGGAGACATCGTTGAGAGAGAGGGATAGTATACGCAATATAAAAGGGGTGGGACAAAAAGCAGAAAGTTTGTATGCAAAGCTGGGAATTTATACGATCGGAGATCTGCTTGCTCATTATCCCAGACAATATGATGTGTATAAGCCGGTACAGCCGGTATCGGAAGCGGTGGACGGAAATGTGATCGTTCTGGATGTAAGCCTGGCAACTAAGCCTAAGATCAGTTATGTGCGTAATCTTAAGATTGTAAGCTGTACGATGAGGGATTCCAGTGGCTCCATTCCAGTGAGTTGGTTTAATATGCCATATTTACTCCGTTCTCTTAAAATGGGAACGCATTATCTTTTGCGAGGAAAAGTTATATCAAAACGGGGACGTCTGATGTTGCAGCAGCCCAAAATGCTGCAATATGAGGAATACCGCATTATGTTGTACCGCTTGCAGCCGTTGTACCCATTGACAGCGGGACTGACAAACAATGCGATCAAAAAAGCTGTAGATCAAGCACTATCGCAGGCTGAGTTGGATGCAGAGTTCCTTCCGCTGGATATGCGTAAAAAATATAATCTTGTATTGCATAAAAAAGCGTTGCAGGATATTCATTTTCCGTCAAAGGAAGCGGATTTTTTTGCTGCAAGGAACCGTTTGGTTTTTGAGGAGTTCTTTTTATTTACGCTGGCAATGCATCAGATGAAACAAAATCGTCATCAAAAACCATCAGACTATATACTGCATCCGGGGGATAAAGTATTTGCACTGCTAGAGAACCTTCCTTATGAGCTGACAGAGGGACAGAAACAAGCAGTGGACGAGATCGCGGCAGATGTTTCATCAGGATTTGTGATGAATCGATTGATCCAGGGCGATGTTGGATCCGGTAAAACCATTGTTGCACAGATTGCGTTGCTAATAGCTGTGGAGCAGGGACATCAAGGGGCGATCATGGTGCCGACAGAAGTGTTGGCAGAGCAGCATTATGAGACATTTTGCGAAATGTTTGATCCCTTGCAGGTTCGAGTCGGTCTTTTGACCGGTTCTATGACGGCAGCGGAAAAGCGCGATATGCAGGCTCAGATCGCAGCGGGAGAGATTGATATTGTCGTAGGAACGCAGGCACTCATTCAGGATAAGGTAGAGTATAAGGATCTTGCGATGATCGTCACCGATGAACAGCACCGTTTTGGTGTGCGTCAGCGCGAAAGTTTTTATGCAAAAGGGCATACACCACATATGTTGGTTATGAGTGCCACACCGATCCCACGCACGTTAGCGATCATTTTATACGGAGAACTGGATATTTCAGTTATCAAAGGACTTCCTAAGGGTAGACTTCCAATTCAAAACTGTGTTGTGGATACCGGATATCGTCCGCAGTCGTATCGATTCATTGAGAAAGAAGTAGAAAAAGGGCATCAAGCATATGTGATCTGTCCGATGGTGGAGGAAAGCGAGAATATGGAGGCGGAAAATGTCACGGATTATGCTCAGACACTACGGGAAGAGATGTCGACTAAGATACGGATCGAAGTGCTGCATGGCAAGATGAAACCGGCACAAAAAAATGAGATCATGGAGCGATTTGTCTCTGGAGCGATTGATGTTTTGGTATCTACGACGGTGATCGAAGTTGGTATCAATGTGCCAAATGCCACAGTGATGATGGTCGAAAATGCAGAACGGTTTGGTTTGGCGCAGTTACATCAGCTTCGTGGACGTGTCGGAAGAGGTTCGGCGCAGTCTTATTGTATTTTTATGATGGGCAAACCTTCCAAAGAAACGAAGCAGAGACTGCAGGTGCTAGAGCAGTCCAATGATGGATTCCTGGTTGCAGAAGAAGATTTGAAACTGCGCGGTCCCGGGGATCTGTTTGGCATCCGACAGAGTGGAGACTTGAATTTTAAGCTGGCAGATATTTATCAGGATGCAGCAATACTAAAACAGGCAAATGAAGCGGCGGCTGGATTTGAGCGGACGGATATAATAGAAATGTGCAAAAAGTATCGGGGATTGCGTGAAAAAATACAAACCTACACCGACGAGATCTTTTTGTAAGAACATTGCATTTTGAAGGTAAAAATAGTACACTTAATTTAATTGTGTGTTGGAACGGTAAGGGAGGTTGCATATGGTGCAGGCAGGGTATACGACAGATAGATTACTGCAGATTGGGCGGTCAAACTATGACCGGCTATGCCTTTTTTGTGAAAATTTGGAACGCAGCGGTCTCTGGGAGCAGGCAAGACAGGTTATGAAACAGTCCGCTAAAATGATCTTAGATCGTTACGTGCAGTCTGTACTAGTGACTTTTGCAGCGGCAGAGGGCATTGTGACAGAAAGCGATAGAGAGTATATTGCTATTATCACGGATTCCAATCTATTAGCAGTTTCACCGGAGATCCCTGTGACCGGAGAGTTGATTGAGGAGTGCAGACGGTTTTGCGGATTTCCACCGGTGCTTTTACAGCTGTGTGCAGCTTATGACGATGAATATATTCAGCATACCGGAGAGCAGTTTTTGGATTCCTTTGTCAATATCATTTTGTGTATGGCGTATATGGTGGATCGGGAAAGTGTTCTGACGCGCCGGTTTGTACGTGAATTTTATGACAGGGTAAGTGTATTTTTGGATACAAAGGATGCTTGGAATACGGAAGAGTATCTGTTTCACAAATTATATGGGACGGACATTCTAGATGATACAAGATGGCTGCATGTCCCGGTAAAACAGCAGTCCGCAGAAGTGGTGGCAGAGTCACCGGCAGCCGCACAGGCGAGCAATGAATGGAATGTAAGGCAGGACAAGCTGGAGGAACAGTTACAGCAGGAAATGGCGCGTAAGCAGTTTCAGGCAGTCAAAAAACGTATTCAGGAACGTGAGGAGGCAGAACGCAAAGAGCAGGAGGAACGTCTGCAATGCCTGTTAGATGAGCTGAATGCGTTGGTTGGTTTGCAGGGGGTAAAGGATGAGATCCAGTCTCTGGTCAACTTGATCCGTATTCGCAAGCTTCGGGAAACGATGGGACTTCCGCAAATGGATATGTCATATCACATGGTATTTACCGGTGCACCGGGAACCGGCAAAACGACGGTGGCGAGATTGGTGGCAAAAATCTATCGGGAGCTTGGGATCTTATCCAAGGGAACCTTTATTGAAACGGACCGATCCGGGCTTGTGGCAGGATATGTCGGCCAGACGGCACTTAAGGTGCACGAATTGGTCGAGCAGGCAGTTGGGGGGATTCTTTTTATTGATGAAGCATATGCCCTGGTCAATCCTGATGTTCCGAATGATTTTGGTATGGAAGCAGTGGATACATTAGTAAAATTGATGGAAGACCACCGCGATGATCTGATCGTCATTGTGGCAGGTTATACAGAAGAAATGCAGTCATTTTTGAAATGCAATACGGGTTTAGTATCGCGATTTAACAAATTTATCGATTTTCCGGATTATTCGAAGGAAGAGCTCATAGCGATCCTAGATGCAATGGCCGATAAGGCTGGACTGCAATTGGAAGAATCTGCCAGAGAGGCGGTGCTTTTGTCGTTGCAGGCAAAAACGGAAGAAGAGTGGAATGTATTTGGAAATGCCAGAGGGATTCGTAATCTGTTTGAAAAGATCGTGATCAATCAGGCAAATCGTCTTGTCAGACTGTCTGCACCAAGTCGTGAAGATTTGATGAAAATTCAGCGGGAAGATGTGGAAGTTGTTTGACCACATCGCATGATTATGCTAAAATGGGGTGCAGCAGAGTGACGTTACAAGGTCACTTATTACGATGCACTTTATATATATATAATACGAGAAATGAGGATTGGATTAATATGAGAGTAGTGGCTGGTTCCGTGCGAGGCTTTAATTTGATCGTTCCGTCTGGAAAGAATACCAGACCTACTACGAATCGCATTAAGGAGACATTATTTAATATATTGCAATGGGACATTGCAGGATGCCGTTTTTTAGATTTGTTTAGCGGAAGTGGTGGAATAGCGATCGAGGCGCTTAGCCGTGGCGCAAAGGAAGCGGTTATGGTAGAGAAAGATCGGGAAGCGGTCCGCTGCATTAAGCAGAATGTACAGCATACGAAGATGGATGACAGATCACGGGTCATGCCGATGGACGTGATGCAGGCTCTGCGCCGTTTAGAACAGGCAGGACAACCGTTTGATATTATCTTTATGGATCCGCCGTACCATTTGGATCTGGAAGAGCGGATCGTACCATATTTGCTGCAGTCTTCTTTGGTGAAGACCGGATCTTTGATCATCGTCGAGACAGCGTTAGATACGGATGTAGATTATATGTATGAGCTGGGCTGCGAGGTAGAGCGTATCAAAGAATATAAGACGAATCGTCATGTCTTTTTGCGGGTACCTGGTGAGACAGAGGCGTAGAGAATCAGAAAATGAGGGACAAAAAAACTATGAACAGAGCAGTATTTCCCGGAAGTTTTGATCCGGTGACGGTAGGACATATGGATTTGATCGTGCGTTCTGCCAAAATGTTCGATGAAGTTATTGTTGGTGTGCTTCGCAATGCAGCCAAGCAGCCGCTTTGCACAGTGGCAGAGAGGGTATCTCTACTGCAGGAGTTGACAGCAGAGATTCCGGGCGTGCGCATAGAAGCTTTTGATGGATTGTTGATTGATTTTGTAGATAAGATGGATGCCTGCGCAGTGATCCGCGGTTTGCGTACTGCGGCAGATTTTGAGTATGAATTGCCGTTGGCACAGACAAACCGTCATTTGAATGCACAGGTAGATACGGTATTTTTGGCGACTTCGCCGGAACATTCTTATATTAGTTCCAGTGGTGTTAAAGAAATTATTCAGTTTGGTGGAGACATCACCGGATTGGTGCCGCCTCCTGTACAGCAGTTTTTGTTGGATAGGAACACAGATAACAGATAATATAAACAGGCAATATGCCGCAAGGAGGTACATATGGTAAGCAGTAGAATTGAACAAAAAATCGAAGATATTTATGCATTTGTTGAGAGTTGTAAACCGCAGGCGTTATCACAGTCCAAGGTTGTTGTGCCGAAGAATGATCTGTATGATCTGTTAGATGATCTGCGCCGTGATGTACCGGAGGAGATTACGCGTTATCAGAAAATGCTCAGTCAGCGAGATGCCATTTTGGAGGATGCTGAGGCAAAAGCGGATGCGATCAAGTTGGATGCGCAGGAGCAGTACAAAGCAATGGTAGAGGAACATGCGATCATGCAGGAAGCATATCAGCAGGCAGAAGAGACGGTAGCGCGTGCGAATGCAGAGGCACAGGCGATCATTGATACGGCCAGACGTCAGGCCGAAGAAATTGGCAATGGAGCTATTTACTATACGACAGATATGTTAGAGATGGCAGAAAAAGCGATCGCTAGAGCATGCGAGAGTGCAGTAAGCAATTCCAGAGCACTAGAGACAGCACTTCGCGGTCATTTGGATATTATTCGCCACAATAAGGCGGAACTTACCGGTGTGAATGCAATGGAAGAGGAAGAGCCACAAGAGGCACCGGAAGAAAGGGATGAGGAGATCGATGAATAAAAAGATTGATGTCGAAGTGGTGATCGGCGGTAAGCCATATACGTTAAGTGGTTATGAAAGCAGTGATTATTTACAGCGCATTGCGATGCATATCAATGGCAAGATAGCAGAGTTTCGTGCACAGGAGGGTTATGCAAGACTTGAGACGGAGCTTAAGAATGTCTTGCTAGCTATTAATCTTTCCGATGATTATCAGAAAGCACAGAACACGATCCGGGAGCTTAAGCAGGATAATGAAGATATGGAAAAAGAGCTGTTTGATATGAAACACGAGATGATATCGATGCAGCGGGAACTTCAAGAAGCCAAAGATGCCGTTAAGAAGCTTGAGCAGGAAAAAGAATCCGAAGAACATCGAGCGATTCGCTTGGAGACAGAGTTAGAGCAGCTGCGGAAAGAGATTGCTAAAGAAGTTGTGCAAAAGGAAGAGACAGTAGATGTGGCTGCAGATACTAAACCATCTGCAGTGCTGACAGCTACACAGCAGACTGCTCCGGAAAATGCAGACAAAGAGGAGACCGTTGAGAAACAGGATGCCGCCGAAGATGTGACGCATTCAGAGGATACAGAAGCGGCGGTAACAGTGGAACAGACAGACAATGTTGCTGAGGAGGCCAAAAGTCCGGAAGAAATCGGGCAAGAGATAGCAGCAACAATCGGCAAGAAAGAGCCTGCCAGGAAAACGTCGCGCAGCAGTCGCAAGAAAAGACGGTAATAAATATAACGATAATTGGAGAGGGACTGGGTCTATGCACAACAGTCCCTTCTTTCTTAAAGTATGGAGAACTGGATGATGCAGAATAGAACAAAACGCAGAATAGGAGTGCCTGAGATCCTTGCTCCGGCAGGATCGATGGAGAGCCTTAAAGCGGCAGTAGCCGCAGGCTGTGATGCTGTGTATATGGGAGGGTCCAAGTTTGGTGCCAGAGCATATGCTCAGAATCCGGAAGAGGATGAAATGGTGGCGGCGATACGATATTGCCACTTGTACGGAGTAAAGCTTTATATGACGGTAAACACCCTGTTGAAGGAACAGGAATTGCAGAGCCTTCCTACGTTTTTGCGACCGTATTACGAGGCGGGGCTTGACGCTGTGATCGTGCAGGATATGGGCGTTTTACGAGTGATCCACCAGTGCTTCCCGGATCTGGATATTCATGCAAGTACGCAAATGACCTTGACCTCCGGTATGGGAGTGGATGACCGATTAGCTGCTTACGGTGTAACGCGGATCGTTCCGGCAAGAGAACTGTCGCTGACGGAACTGCAGCAAATGCGGCAGCAGACGAAGATGGAGTTGGAAGTGTTTGTACATGGTGCATTGTGCTATTGCTATTCCGGTCAATGTTTGATGAGCAGTATGCAGGGTGGCCGTAGTGGCAACAGAGGACGCTGCGCACAGCCGTGCAGAATGCAATATGATATAGATGGCAGCAAACGTTATCTGTTAAGCCCAAAGGAGTTGTGCGCACTACCTTTGCTCGGAGAGATGATCGAGGCAGGGATCAATTCGTTCAAGATCGAAGGCAGAATGAAGCGGCCGGAGTATACGGCGTATGTGACAGCTATGTATCGCAAATACCGGGATCTGTATTTGGAACTGGGTTCTGCAAAATATCGGGTCTGGCAGCAGGAGCATGCGGCAGAGTGGGAAGATGATTTACGTAAGCTTGCCGAAATATACAATCGAGAAGGATTTACTGATGGCTATCTCGAGGAAAAGCCGGAGCAGATGTTAGCGGATAAGCGTCCAAAGCATGGAGGCGTTTGTGTGGGAACAGTGCAGGATGTGGATAAACATCAGGTGCGTTATCGATTGGAACGTCCGATATTTGCACAGGATGTGTTAGAATTTCGCGGTGCGGACGGTGTCAGTATCTATGAATACACGACGGGATCTTCATATCATGCGGGTGAGCTTGTGCAGACGCGCTATCAGAAAGGCTGCCGGATTGCGAAGGGGGATCGGGTGTTTCGTACCAGACATCAGGTATTGTTAGAGGAAATTCGGCAAGATTTCGTAGAGAGCACGCCGAAGCTTACTATAAATGGGCAGATCCGAATTGTTGCCGGAGAGCCAATCCTCCTGCAGTGTGAATATGAAAATGAAATATTTGCGGTAACAGGAATGATTGCGGAGAATGCGGTGAAGCGTGCTGTTGCCAAAGAAGACGTTGTCAGAGTGTTATCCCAGACCGGGGAGACACCGTTTGAATGGGGAAGTCTCGACGTTGATCTGGGAGCGGATGTCTTTGTCCCGATTGGGGAATTTAAAAAACTGCGAAGAAATGCTTTGACGGGTCTGCAGGATCGCTTGGAACGTCTCGGCAGCCGGGAGGTTGACGAAGAGCGGATCAGGCAGATGCAGGCAGAGATCAAGGCAGGCACACAAGAAGATGCCTTGATTTCGGAACTTAGAGACCCAAAGGATGTGCAGCAAAGTGCGGCGGTATCCGATGAGAAACAGTTGTATGCCGTCTTACAGCACGATTGTATACAGGAAGTGATCCTGAGGGAAGAATGGTTTGATAATGCAGTGATCGAGGTGCTGTTGCAGCGGATTAAGGAAAGTAAGAAGCGGGCGGTACTTGCGTTGCCGACGATACTCCGTGCGCAGGCGATCACGGAGTATCGAGCACTATTAAAGAATGTTTCACCGGATGGTTATCTGGTTCGCAGTCAAGAGGGATATCAACTGTTATGTGATATAGGAGTAAAACCGGAGAGGATTCGTCTGGATGCCAATATGTATATTATGAATTCGGAGGCAGCTGTCTGGTGGCGGGAACAGGGAATTACACAGTTTACGGCACCGTGGGAGCTGACAAAGCGTGAACTTTCGGCTGTAACAGACGGAAGGGATATGCAGTGGATCTGCTATGGCAGGATTCCGTTGATGGTATCGGCACAGTGTATTTTCCGCAATATAAAAGCCTGTCTGAAGAACTCTGGTAAGGCGATGGCAAAAGTCTTTGCGGGAGAAAAGGGAAGGCGGTATATTGTACGTAACTGTTGCAAATATTGTTATAATATAATATATCGGGAGGAACCGTTTCAAATACCATGCTCTATGGAGCGGGAATTTTGGGAAAAAGTGCATCAGGTGCGCTTTGAATTTACCACAGAGACGGCAGAAGAGGTACATGCAGTGCTAAAGGATGAAATCATCCGGGATCACTGTCGTGGACATTTCGATGTAGGGATTCAGTAGGGAATACAGTAATAAAAGGCAGACCAGTGTCGGCAGACAGTCGGTCTGCACAGAAATGGAAGGGTATGGTTATCGGTATGGATAAAAAGGAAGCGGCGCAGAAATTAATGAGTATATTTGGTAATGTAGATGCGATCGCGGTACTGCATTCCGTATTAGTGGGAATATCAAAATATATTATCATTGTTGTTTTTGCGGTTTATACATGGCATTGTTTTACAGTATTTATTGGCAAAAACATGGAGCGCAAAGAGGAAATATACAGACGACAGAAAAAGATCATGTTTACGATACATTTTATCTGTTCGCTAGTATTATTTTTGAACAGTCTGTCGATAAAAATTGTTCTTTTCTATGTGGCACAGGTCGTTTTTTTGGTGTTGGTGGACAAGGCGTATTCCTATGTGTATCAGAACCTGTCCAAGTTAGTGATGAACAATATGTTAATGTTGCTTACGATTGGATTTTTGATGATCGAGCGATTGAATATGGATTTTGCAATGCGGCAAATGATCTTTGCGTCGGTGATCTGCGTGGCAGGTCTGTTTATACCGTGGATGATCGAACGGTTTTCTTATTTTGACCGGTTTGGGTGGTGGTATGCTGGAATCGGTCTGGCAATGTTAGCACTTGTTTTTGTGATCGGTGTGGAGCGGTATGGTGCAAAAAACTGGATTCAGATCGGAGGTTTTGCGATGCAGCCTTCAGAATTTGTAAAGATTATTTTTGTGTTTTTTGTAGCAGCACTGTTAGCGCACTCTGTGCAGTTTGTTGATGTGGTCAAGGTTTCTGTAGCAGCGGCTGCACATGTGTTGATACTTGTTGTGCAAAAGGATCTTGGTGCAGCGTTGATCTTTTTTATCACATATGTGATCGTCTTGTATGTGGCAAGTCAAAATTCGTTGTATTTGATCTCAGCATTGGCAGCGGGAACTTTGGCAGCAGTCGTGGCGTGGAGACTCTTTTCACATGTTCAGGTTCGTGTGCTTGCATGGCAGGATCCATGGAGTACGATTGACAATGAGGGATATCAGGTTGCAAGATCACTATTTGCCATAGGCACCGGTGGGTGGTTTGGCATGGGTCTTGGAGAGGGAATGCCGAATTCTATTCCGGTGGCATCCAGTGATTTTATTTTTTCGGCAATCTGCGAGGAGTTGGGTGTTATTTTTGCAATCTGTCTGATATTGGTAGAGATCAGCTGCTTTGTATTGTTTGTAAACATTGCACTCAAGATGAAAAGACGTTTCTATAAGCTGACAGCCCTTGGATTAGCGGTAGAATATATTTTTCAAGTGTTTTTGACGATTGGTGGAGTTACTAAATTTATTCCATCGACAGGAGTTACATTACCGTTGATAAGTTATGGCGGAAGTTCTGTGATGAGCACGATCATACTGTTTTGCATTATACAAGGGATGTATGTGTTGAATTTTGAAGAGGAGGATCAAGATGGGTCGAAGGAGCAATATCAGAAAGAACAGCGTGGACGAAATACATCCGCCAAGAGAAAGCGCCTCAGCCAGACGCAGGTCCGATAAACAGGCAAAGCGCAGCTTCTTCAAGAAATTCCTTGACTACTTCAATGACGCCAACAAGGAGAAAAAGAATAAAAAGTTTG
>ENA-UESU01002369-UESU01002369.1-human-gut-metagenome-genome-assembly--contig:-NODE-2369-length-12191-cov-119.578339_pt1 | contig 12191 bp, 11 predicted proteins | sample MGYA00243007_ERZ508008 | MGnify/ENA primary metagenome ERZ508008 (study PRJEB26167, sample SAMN06115399) | human gut metagenome | host: Homo sapiens | place: China:Henan | collected 2016-06-23...
CCGACTCTGCGCTCCAATCGCCTTTTGGCACAATTGCTACTCTTCCTGCTATAGCCATTCTAAGCCACCTCCCAATTCAAATTTCCGTCATTGTCAACGACAAAGTTATATGCCGCATTGTCCGTGTAAATCAACTCCCCATCCTCATTCACATCAAATTCTGTCATTGTGAGTTTCTTGTTAATCTCGTTTTCGATTTCCTGCACTCGGTCTGCGCTGTCCTTGGCATCTGTGGCAGATGTTGCCGCCTTGGTTTCGGACTCTTTTGCGCTTTTGGCAGACGCTGTAGCTTTGGCAGATTCCACCTTAATATCCGCTAAGAAGTTCGGTTGTAACTTATCCTCGGTAATCGAACCATTCTTAACGATAGCCTTAACCTTGCCATCTGTAATCTCAAATGCGATTGTATCAGAATCGAGAAATTCATACTCTGTAATCAGAGATGATAAATCCACGTTCTGCACTGTGCCATCGTCAAGCGTGATTACCAACTGTTGCGTCTGCGGATTGTATTTGAAGTTGACCGCCAGCTTCTCCAACTTGGTATCAATTACCGCCTTGGAACCGTTCATCTTAACGACCGTCAGCACTCCCATAGGTTCATTCCAAAGGATTTCCTTTACAAGCTCATTTGCCTTTGCCAAATCAACCTTAGACGCATCCATAGCAACCACACGATCATCCAGATTGTCAATGCCGGCTTCCGCATTATTTAACCGCATGGCATCAATTGCTGTTTTCTCGCTTGGAAAATTCTCCCAGTATGTCCGGCTATAAATTTTCTGCATGGTTCACACTCCTTTCTAACGCTGATAATCTGCGTTCCAGATCTTCGTTTTTCTGCTGCAAAAGTTCGATTTCTTTCTGCTGCATCTGGATCATCTGTATGTGCATTGCATGGAGATTTTCCTTGTCAATTTTCCATGTCTTTGAATCTCCGTGAATTGCTTTTTCATCCTCTTCGGCATTTTCTTTTAGTACAAGTCCGCTATCGGACAATCCGGCATCCTGCAAAATCTTCTCTAAATCCTGCGCAATTAAACCAAACTGTAAGCCTGTGTGTTGCGTGATGTATCCGGGTTTCCATGTATATTCAACCGGGCACATTGCCATATAAACGCTTTTAATATCCCTTAATGATTGTATATTATTTTTCAGCCTTTTATCGGAACTCGGAATAGAAATCAAAAGACCCTCGATATCCAAGGTACTTTCCCTCGAGCCAAAATTAGACACTTTATTAAAGTGTCTGGGCGAATACTTGGTTGTAGAGCTATCATTAAGTGTATAATCTACATCTGTAAAATACCCACTTGGCAATTCGCTTTTGGTTGCGTAGTCGCTCAGCGAATTGTCAACATAACTTTCAGTTGCCAAGTTTTCCTCGTTTGAATCTGTTACAGTGCCTAGGTCAATGAGTATGTTTTGCAGCATGGGTCTGCCTCTTCCGTCAAGCCCAATAATTGTAAGGTCATCACCGAGCGCTGTCGAATTAAAGTTTAGCGAATCGATTATTGTTACTCGTCCAGCTCCATCAAGTCTGAAGTTGTTGCTTTCGACTATGAGCCTGTTCCCACGAAGCATAATCTGGTCTGCGCTGGCATTGATCATAGAAATAACTTGGTCGTTCTCGTCTCTGCCTAACTTCAATTCCAAGGATGCGTCCAATGCACCCTCTGCCTTTTGCGCACGATTGACTTCTGCGACAATGCTTTTTGCGGTCTGCTCAAACTTGGTATTTGTCTGTTCCTCTAAATCCTCATACGTGGATTGAAGATGGTCTGCGTTCCTCTCTAACTTTCCGGTACGTCTTTCCACACTTTCAATCGTGTCTCTGATAGAGTTAACCTTTGCAGAGTGTGTCTGCGTGCCCTGTGCCGAGATTGAATCTCTCTTGCTTTGCACTCCGGTTAGGGTACGTTGCAATAGATACGTTTCAACAATTTCTCTTGTGGTATTGAACCGGATGGGTTCGCCAAGTGTCAGACATGGATTTCCGACACAAGTACAACTTTTAATCGGTGTGTATACCGCCTGTTTCATAATCGGCAATAGGTTATTTGCAATCTGCTCCAGCTCCGCTCCGGTCTTATCTGATACAAGAAAGTTTCCTGTAATCGAATAGTTGTTCCCGGCAGTTCCAACAATAGCACCGGCATTATCTTCGTTTGTCTTGATTTCTAGCTGCGTGATTGCCTTACTTTGGAAGTCCTCATAATCAAACGTGATATAGTGTCCGGTCATGGACTCCGTGTTTGCATCAGACGGAAATAAATTGTCTGACGGAAATAAATTGTCTGCCGGATAAAGCGCACTTGTGATTGCTTTAAGAAAGACATACTCAAACTTGCCATTCCGGTTGATATTGCCAAAGCATCCGTTAATCTCACAGATTGCCGTTACAACGGTTTTTCCACTGATAGAGGACTCTTCTGTGACCGCACTTGAATCGTCCGTCTGTGTGGCTACAATCGTCTTATTTACCGTCATGGAATCATTGACAAGGCTTGTTTCAACTTGCGCAATTCCAAGATGCGCAAAAAAGCTATCGCGGAACTGTTTAAGTGTCATTGGAAAGCTAAGTCCTGCATACCAAGACTTTACATCCGTATTGATAATGTCATACATAGCGTCATATGCCGTAATCTGCCGTTTTGTACGGTCAGCCGTAGGAACGTCGGATGCCACCTTAAAAGCTCCGTATGGCATCGGATTTTGGCTATCTCCGTCAATCGTTTCTTCGATAGAGATTGTCTTTCCGATAATGTTTCCTGCGGTGTTTCTTGCTGTAAATTTTACGCAATTCGCTTCGCACGCTCCAAACTTTAATTCAGACTCCGAACAAAGGCTTTCTTCAAGCGCAAACGTACCGATTTCAAGCATCGAATTGTCTATTTTCTGATTTGTTCCAACAACAGATATGACCATCTGCTTATCTGTCGCGGAATCCCAATACTTTTCTTTCAAACTGCTATTTATCATATACACCACCTACAAACGAAAATTTGATTGCGTCATACTTAATCTTCCCATGTGCCACAGAATAGAACGTAGGCTGAATGTCAGCGATATATCCATACTGCGTCACATAGCCGCGTTTTTCCGGCACGTATGCCGTGATATAGCCACCACGCTCCTTTGCCTTTGTATAGTTCTTTTCAATGTTTTTCCAAAAATCATCAAACTGCTTTTCGGTCAGCATGGCTTTGGTTTCAAACTCGACCTTTAAGGCTTTCAGTTCCACGGCATCACGATGCTCATATCCGTTTTCATCCGTCCAGGGGTCTTTGTCCTGCATATTTACATAGGAACTAAACGTGTCCTGCTTTATTAAACTGTTCGGTATGGTATAATTGCCAAACTTTACTAAATATCCACCATATCCCATCGTCTACCTCCTAAAATGGGCATAAAAATAGCACCTACCGTGTTGGTAGATGCTATCCATTTGATTAAATTTTAAGCTACTACTGATTCCCATTCAGATTTCAGCTTTTCTACATCGTTTTCAAAAAGTTTGCAAGCGATTTCATACAACTGCGGAATCATTCCCATTTCCCTGTCGATATAATCCATCTTGTTTCTTACTTTTGGTTTGAGTGTGCAACCTTCCATCCTTGATTTAAGGTTGCAGTGATATTTCCTTTCAAATTCTCCATAAAGCAACGAATAGCGTTCTTGATACTTTCCATCGGCACCGAAACGGACAATCTGCGTTATCCGCTGTCTCTTTGTCGCCAAGTCAATATCATCAACGAGTCCGATAATAACATCTTCCTTATGGATGATTTCTTTCTTCTGCCTTTTAATGGTTTCGTTCTGCTCTCTAACAGTTTTTAATGTCTGTGAGAATATCAGCTTAGTGTTTTCATCTGCGTATGGTAGGTAAGTGGAAATAAATAATTCATCATTATTGACATACCCACCTGTTTTACGGATTGTAGGGAGAACCTCGGATGTTACCCAACGTTTGAACTTATGAAGTTTTTCTTTTCTTTCGTTTATAAGGGAGTCGTTTTGTGACACACCCTTTGCTTTCTGCGGTTGCATTTGAAAAAGCAAGGAATATAAACCGCTTTCATTAACAATCGTCATTTTTTGTTTTCCACCTGGAGTATCAATTTGTGACACACCCTTATCAGAATCATCAATATTTGAAAGACTTCTTCTGTAATTCGTATCTCCGAATACTTCGCATATATCCTTTCCAACAAACCATGGTTCATCATCTACCATGGTCATTCTAATCTGTCCGAATATCGGATTCTCAAATACCTCAATGCTGTTTTGAATCTTAAGCATAAGTTGTGATTTTTTCATTCGTGTCTACCTCCATACATTTTTATCTGAATAAAAAAGAGGAAACCGGTTGTGAAATCACATTGGTTTCCTCTTTCGTACAGTATGGCGTTCGAGTAAGTAATCCGCTTCTTCACGGATAAGGTTGTTTCCTTAGTAATAAGGATAGACTATTTTTGATTTTGTGTCAATCCGATTTTGGAATTAAAATAAGCCGTGTTTCCACGGCTTATGCTTTTATTCTTCTGCCACTATTGAAAATTTTACTTTTGAATTTCCATAATAGCTTGTGCTATATTCTGTGTCAAAAACTTTCGTGTCCATAGGAACTTCAAAATATATCGAACCTTTAGTTTTTTTACCCGGACTAAGCGTTGTGTCAAATGTGCTGTCTATGTAATCAACAGCATAATCGTCTGCGTATGCAGAAAAATCATATCCAGAAATGTCTTGATCTTCATCTGATATATTTTCAAACTCGAAATCTAGTTTCATAAACGCATTTCCATCATCAGGACTTTGATACGCAACATCGTCCAATGTTAATTTTGCAGATGAAAATGTTATTATCAAGTCATTAGTCTCAACCGAATCGCCTAATGTGAAGTAGTCATCGTATGAATCGGTCGATTCTTCCGTTTCATCGTCCAATACTTCCGCATCTCGACTGTTTTCAACTTTTTTAGGTTGGTCTGAATCACTTTCGTCAAATACAAGTGCCGCAAAAATAAAAATAATTATCGCAACTATTGAACAAGCCAGACCTGCAATTGCAGTTCCATGCCCTTTCCATTTTTGCGTAAGTGCAATTATTGCGCATACGAGACCGATTATTGCAGGAACTACACCTATCGCAACACACGCTAACAAAATGCCTGCTATTCCGCACACTAAAGATGCAATTCCCCATCCACTTTGTTTCATAATCAAATTCCTCCCAAAAATCCTTTAACTCATTTCAGTAATCCAAAAGAATCTGTCACGTAGTAGTCGGAATCTTCCGAGTCCTCATTCCAGACAACTAGGGATAGTTGTATGTTGTCAATATTCTTTATTGGCAAGCTCACAATGTTATCATCCATTGTCCACCACGTTACATAGGCTTTTTTATGTGGAGATAGATCTTGATATAACACTCCTTCTGCCATAACATCATTTACTGATGATGTGTCAGAATTAACCGTAATATTATTGTCTGTAATATTTTCGATTGTCAAGCAAGCTATAAGTTCGTCCGGATATGTTCCCTTCTTTAGCCCTGTAAAGTAAACCTTAATGCTCGAATCTTCGTATGCAAGTCTGTTGATTTTCTCTTTCACACTTACTTTGCAAGACATCACTTTCTTTCCAACTTTAGCATTGATCGTTGCCGTTCCGGATGATACTGCCGTAACAATTCCGCTTTTACCTACCTTTGCAATGCTTGGTTCGGTTGAACTCCATTTAACTCTTGCTTTTGTTCCGGTAACTTTCAATTTCTGTGTTTTCCCAACATAAAGCGAAATGGCTTTCTTGTTTAATTTGATAGTTGCCGCCTGCACAGTTTCCTGTACCCCAACAATGTTCTGCGTTGCTACGCTTGTTGTCAGCATTGAAATCGATAATGCTGCTACTGTAAAAAATTTTTTAAACCTTTTCATATGTAACCCCTTTCCGGTGAACAATGCACCCTTGTCTATGATTTTTATGTATTGTACCACAGACAAGAGCAAAAGTCACTAGATTACACCGGGAATGGTGACATTCCGGTACGATTAAAATACTCTTGTGCACTTTGTCGTGTGCTGTCAAAGATAACTTTTCCGTCAAGCACAATCTGTACCGGCTGACTTCCGGATGATGTTTTCTGCCCTCTCATTGCCGCCAACACTGCTCGATATACTCCGTCTGATACAGATTGCACGATCTGGTCGTTATTCATTACTGCTGTATGACCGCCAAGCGTTCCGACAAGTTCCGGGCCCGCTTCTCTCGCAACGAACATCTGCCCCATGTTTGGCAATCCACCGACTGCGTATTTCTTAATCGGTTTCCAACTTCCACCGGAAAATACGCCGCCATCAGCTTTCTTTGTACTCTTTCCTGTAAGTCTAGCCGTGAAGTCTAATACTGCATTTTTAATTCTGTTCACAAAAGAGGTTATGAGTGCAGTGAATCCACCAAGTCTTTTGTTTGCAGGCTTTATATTATCAGTTACCCTCGTCAGAGTGCCTGTAAAGTGATCTAATGTCTTATCACTTCTTTTAATCTTGTCCTTATTTGCAATAAGCTCCGCGGTGTAATTGCTTACCCTCTTGTATTTGTCAGGTATTTTATCTTTGTTTCCTGTTAAACTAGCCGTGTAATTTCCCAGTGTTTTATCACTTGACTTTATCTTGTCCTTATTTTTGGATATATTTGCAAGATAATTGCTTAAAGATTTATCTCCCAGCTTAATCCCGTCTTTATTGCTGGATAAGTTAGCTGTATAGTTCTTTAAGGATTTATTTTTAGCCGCTATATTATCTTTATTCTTTTCTAAATCAGCGGTAAAACCTTTTAATTTTTTATTTTTTGCGGACAGTTTGTCCGATGCGGATGTAATTTCCGCCGTAACAGAAACCTTTCCCTTTCCATAATTTTTTTCACGATTTGCAACAATCTTTGAATAGTTATCCCGCATTTCTTTTGTTCCAGAATATGCATTTTTTTTCACCTTTCCTTTTCCTAATTGGCTCAAAGGTGTTTTGATCGTTGTCTTTTTTCCGTCTAATCCAGTAGTAGTTGTTGTTTTACCCAACATTGTGTCAATGTTAGTTTTAAGTTTCTTAATTCCTTTCTTCATAGAATCACTTTTTTCAACAAAAAACTTTCCAAGAGAAATTCCAACCGAAACCGTTACTCCGGCAAGCGCAAAATACGGATTTCCGCCTGACATATAAAATGCCGCTCCACCAGCCGCCAATGCTTCTACAACAGAGGATGTAAAATCTGTCTTTTTTTCAGACAATTGAAAACCTATAGTTGCAATAAACGCCGCCAATCCAAGACCGTTGAGTTTGAAAGTCTTTCCACCTTTTCCGCCTTTTCCTCCGCTTGTAAACCCTAGTATAGAACAAAGCGCAGATGAAACTATAGGCGCAAGTTTTCCACCAGAAAACATGAGAATTGTAGCCAAACTCTTTGGTGTTAAATTTGTTAGGAATGTTTTTAATCCATTAAAAATATCTTTCCAACTCAAATCATCAAAGAAGCCGTGAACAAACTTCCAAAATCCATCAACCCATCCGTTGATAGCTTCTGCACACTGTTTCCATTTAAACTTTTTAAAGAAACGATTAAATCCATGTGCAACATTCTTGCCAAATGTTTCAAACTTAAATTTATCCGTAAATCCCTTTGATGCGAATATTGCAGTATTCAACGCTCCTGCAATCACATCTGCGGTTGCAGTAAATACGCTATTTCCTTTTTTATCTTCTGAAAACAAACCGTTTAGAAACTCTGCAAGTCCTGTTCCGAAGCCGGAAGCTTTAGCATATATTTTATCCCATTCAATGCCACCAACGGCTATTACAAGGGCATCTCTGATAGATTCTCCGAGTCCTTCAAGGTCTTTTATGTCGCTTTTGAATTTCTTAAAGATCGTGTCGGTCTGAACCAAACCACCATCAGCACCGGTTCCGCCACCAGCACCTGAACCACCTGAACCAGAACCTTTATTCCCCGAACCGGATTTTTTGTCTTTACTCTGCTTTGAAATAACCTTTAATTCATCAAATGCACGTGTTGCCTGTTGGATTTCCTTTTTTGCTTTCTTGGCATTTTTTGCGATACCGCCTGTGTTTTTCCCTGCGTTTCCTGCGGCATTACTTAAATCATCCATGCCGTCAGATGCGCTTCCAATATCATCAGCAAGGCCACTGATTCCTGCCCCTTTGCTTGCTTCATACTTCCATCCGAAGATTGAACCTAAAGCATTTGTTACCATTTCCGCAAAAGAAATCACCTTTTGCAGAACTGCATTGAGTACCTTGATAAACGGCTTAAATGCATTGATTAAACCACCACCAACAACCGCTCCAAGTGCTTTGAAGTTCTCTTTAAGCATGGTTATCTGGTTATGCCATGTCAATATGTTATCGTAAAGGCTTTTTATCCTCTACTTCTTATGGTTTCCCATAAGTTCGGCGTACATTTTCAACCACAGCATTGTGGCTGTCGGATACTCTTGGGAATGTTATATTCTACACTCTTTCCATAAGAAAAGAGCATAGGTTCAATCCCTACGCTCTACAATGTGCTATAACTTTTATTTTATAGCCTTATCTCGGTATTAGCTTATTGACTTATCCACTTATAACCATAAGCAGTTCGCCCCTCTTGGTCAATTACATTATGTATTGCTTTGTAATTAACTCCAAGAGATTCCCCTGCTTCGGATATTCTATCGAACACTCTTATAATCTCTCTGGTTTTCGCATCCACTTGCGCAATTTTTCTTCCTTTTTTGCGCTTTTTATAGATGCTCAAATCTTTTATTGGAAAATCTTCTTCGTATACAAAAATATATCCATTTGCCGACTTATAGGTATTTGAAAGCACACCGGAAATAGTTGTTCTATTTGCTCCGGTAATCCTAGCCGCCTCCTGCAAACTTTTAAATTTCTGTATAAAATTTCCTTCCATATCACATTGAATAATGCTTCTCATTCCGTTAGGTTCCGGCTTTCTATAGGTTTTCGCTCCGTTTGATTCATACTCATCCTCAAACATGAACATATAGCCCTTTGTCTGCCGCCTTTTTCCTTTACAATTAAGCAGAACATCCGTATTATTAAATCCGTCAATTTCTGCATCCATTGCACTATCATAACGCTTAATGTACCGTCCGTCAAGCGTCAGCAAAACAACTGCCCTGGCGTTATGATACGGCGCGCCTTTCCCACCTTTGGTCATATTATAGCCATCTCGATAGGTGTTAAATTTTTCAATGTAATACTTTTCCAACTCACAGGCTCCATCTTCGCTTTCACACGTTTCGATGATTTCCCATGAGAAGTTGTCAAACCCGAATTCTTTAATTGCTCTATGAAAGTCGCAATCTTCTTTTTCGTAGCACCTTTGATGTTGCCACACTCTGCTATGAAAATCACAAGTTTGACCGACATAAGATTTTCCGTTTATTTTATTTGTTGCTTTGTAGATATAATATGTTCGCATTAAATCACCTCAAACATATTATACAAAAATGTTCGTGCTAAGTCAACTTAGCCTTCACCGATTTTACCCGATTTTTCATCGACATATTGCTATGCCGCGCGACACATGAAACAAAAGTTTCGTTTATCGGCTGTTCTGGCAAAGTCTCCGGTAATATTGGTTGTATGTGCAAGCACATACTGATAACGCAACATGGCTTTTTCAGCCTGTGTCATTGAGGAAATGTTCGCATCAAGTCCCTGCTTTAATGCCCATTCCTTTAATGTTGCCTGTGTCAAGTCGATACCATAACGCCGCATAGGTGCCGTAGTACCGGAAAATACGGATTGCAGACTCTTGGCAATATCTTCTTGACTCACATCATAGAATGAAGCCATATCTCCGGCTAATTCTGTCAACCGGATAGACATTTTTGCCATTTGCCCTTGCGGAATATCAAGGGCAGTTCCCATAGCTTGGAAACGACTTGCGAACTGCTTTGCAGACAGTTCAGACATACCAAATTTTTCAATGGATGTTTTTGCGAAATTGTTAATTAGGTTTTCATACTGCCCGAATGTCTGCCTTACAACGTTCTCAACCTCTGTCAGTGAGGATGATATGTCAATGGCATCTCCAAGTAGCCTAAATCCGCGGAATAAAGCCCAATACGTTGCATACACTTTTCCGATTGCAGACGCAAGAGAAAATGACTTCTTGGTAACCGCAGAAGCACCGGAACTAAATCCACTAAATGAGCTTGTGATGCTTTTTGCCGCTGTTCCTGCCGCTCCACCGGTACGTGATAATTTTGCCAATGCGTTTGTCATGTCAATAATATTCCGGCTTACGCTAGGGGCTTTCGACAATTCGGACATAAGCTGACGCATTGCAACCGCAAGTTTTGGTATATTCTCGATAGCCTTTGTTGAGCTTGTATAACCAAGCTGTTTGATTCCTCCAGCTAATTCCGACAAACCTTGCACCGATTTCGACATACCGGAAAATGAGCTTACCGACTTTGAAATCTGTCGCATCGCTCCGGCTGCTGCATTGATCTTTCCTGTGTCAATATTGCTAAGTGTTTTGATGTTTCTTGCAAGAGTCGAGAACGACCTTGAATCAACACTGCGCATGGCACTCATTGAGTTTGACAATCGGTTTACTCCGGTTGATAACCGGTTAATTCCACTAGAATCTATGCTTTGCAAAGATGAAGATAGCTTTCCCAACCTTGTTATCAGCGCATCAATCTGACCATTAGCCTGTCTTGCCTGTGCTTGAATCTTGACCTCTAAGGTTTCTAATTCCAACAGTTCCACCTCCTTTATGTAGTTTTAGAAAAAGACGGTAAGATTTGACCCCTACCGCCCTTGAATTACTTTTTCAGTTTTCCCTTTTTCAGAAGAGAAAGCATTTTTGAATTTTCCTCTGATGTAAACTTAAAATTGGAAAATCCGTTCTTTTTTGCGATTTCCGCACGATGTTCTTTCGACACATCATCTTCCCCAACCGCTTTTAATGCTTCAACGATTGAACCGGAATTTCCGGTATACTTCGGATAATACTTGGCTTTGCATTTCTTTGCACCTTTTACAACAATAACTGTGTGCCCTTTTATGCGTGTCACAAGAATATCTCCGTTGCGAAGAATAAAACCGGCATGATAAGAACCCATATCATCAAACAAACCGGATTTCAAAATTACCGGTCGTTCATTGGATGTATTGAAATCTCCCACATCCTTGCCGGATGCATAGATAATACAAGCACGTACAAGGGACGAACAATCGCATTCCGTCTTGACCTTTGTGTTAATGCCATGTTTAATGACTCCGTAGCGTTCCGATTGGTCATAGCCGATATTTTTGTTGTCAGATGCAATCTGCATAGCTTCGGCTAACTTCTCCGCAACCCTATCGTCCTTCGCCCTTAGCACGTACCATCCCTTAGAATGGTTGTAAAACTTCTGCGTAGACACTTCCTGTCCGGTCTGGTCTCCGGCTTTTCCACCAGAATAACAGTTTCCGTGTTCATCATGCCTAGCACTTCCAATAATTACTGCCATAGCAATACCTCTTTTCTTAAACTATCTTTGGTTTTGGTAAATGTGATTCTCTTGATTTAGCCGCCCATGCTTCTTCTGCCTTAAGCATTTCTCGTATCTCTGCATCGGGATCGTCAGTATTATGCTTTTCAATAGAATCATAGCAAGTTTCTTTCACGTACTTACTATTACCCTTGCCGAATGTCGCGCCTATTGCGGTCACAAATGCTGACGTTGCATATCTGCCGAACCACATATACATTTCCATATCGCGTTGCTTCCATTCTGCCTTATATGCATCCACATAAGGTTTAAGCAACTCTGGATTCATCATATCTATATCATCAACTGAAAATCCGTATCCTTTTGTTACCACAAGGTAAAACGGACGGATTTCCGCAACGTAATATTCCCATGTTAGTTCTTGGTCTTTGTCTTGGATGGGGTCTTTTTCTTCTCCTGTTCCTGCGCTTTCTCTATCGACTCCATCATCTGTGCTAAAAAACCGTTTGTCATCATTTCCTCCTGCATATCAGCGAATAAATCCATGCAGTTAATTTCGTTTGTATCAATCGCATCATAGAGAATGTCGGACACCTTCTCGAGCTTCTCATCGTAGCCGTCGTTTGTTTTGTAATCATATCCAAATTCTTCATTGTGATGC
>ENA-UESU01002378-UESU01002378.1-human-gut-metagenome-genome-assembly--contig:-NODE-2378-length-12176-cov-46.192743_pt1 | contig 12176 bp, 5 predicted proteins | sample MGYA00243007_ERZ508008 | MGnify/ENA primary metagenome ERZ508008 (study PRJEB26167, sample SAMN06115399) | human gut metagenome | host: Homo sapiens | place: China:Henan | collected 2016-06-23...
TCGTGGAACACGATTCCATTGCCACATTCGTTTCCTAATGACCATCCGATGATACATGGATGATTTTTATCCCTTTCGACCATTCGGGTGATACGGTCGACATGAGCAGCATACCATTCGGGACGATAAGCAGGATGCGGAATGGTATCTTTAAAATAAGGAACCGAACCCATTCCATGAGTTTCAATATTGGCCTCATCCACTACATAGATACCATATTGATCACACAATTGATAGAATAATGGATGATTGGGATAATGACTGGTACGAACAGCGTTCATGTTCAGTTGTTTAATCAGTCGCAAATCATTCATTATGATTTCGCGAGTCTGCGTATGTCCCAAGCTGTCGTTATGTTCGTGACGGTTAACACCTTTTATATAGGTGGGTACACCATTTACCAGTAGCCGTGTATTCTTAATCTCAATGCGACGGAATCCGACTTTATGAGCCACTACCGTCTGTTGCTTGTCGTCATTGGCTCGAAGTGTCAGAATACAGTCGTAAAGCGAAGGGTGTTCAGCGCTCCATTTCCGTACATTGCGCACAGTGCCTTCGAAAGTAAGTGTAGTACTTATATCTGAGATACAATATGCTTTCTGCGCAGATAAGACAGTCTTCCCCCCTGCGTCCTTCAATTCGAGTGTAAGTGTCCCTTTTTGTAGAGTTGCATTAGCATTGAACGAACGCAAGTCTACAGTAGCCCGAAATTGCCCGTGTCGGTAGGCATCGTCCAGTCCTGCATGCAAAAAGAAATCCCAAATGGTCGTTTGGGGATAAGCGGTCAGAAAAACATCGCGTTCGATACCGCTTAGACGCCAAAAATCCTGGTCTTCCATATAGCTGCCATCGTGCCAGCGATACACCTGTACAGCAAGTAAGTTCTCTCCTTTTTTTAAATAGTTTGTCACATTAAATTCTGCCGGAGTCTTGGATGCTTTAGTCATACCCACCTGCTGTCCGTTCACATAGATACGGGCGTAGCCGCTGATGGAACCGAAGTGCAACAACACTTCACGCCCCTGCCAGTTTTGAGGAACCGTAAATGTGCGCCGGTAAGTCCCCACAGGATTATCAACGTCGATATAAGGTGGATTGGGTGAAAACACATACTGAATGTTGCGAATTATCGGCTCACCGAATCCTTGGATTTCCCAGTTGGAAGGGACAGTAATTGTATCCCAATCATTGTCGGATAAATCTGTACAATAAAAATCTTTTATGCTTTCTGCGATAGAGGGAGCATAAACAAATTTCCACGTACCATTCAATGAGTATTGCCAAGACGATTTTTGTGGATTATCGTTCACAGCATCATCTGTCCGCTCATAAAGGCGAAAGTCAGCGTGTGGTTTCTCTTTGTTCCACTCATATTTGGTGGGATTTTCCCACTCGTTGTTTTGCGCCTTTGCCGTTTGAGACAAACCACCAAAAAGACAGGAAAGGAATAATAAGGTAGAAAATAATCTATTTATCATAAGATAAAGGGTTGTGAGGGTTTCCATTGAGTAACGTCAAGGAGTTAAGAAGCCTAACCTCTTAACTCCTTGAAATCAGTAAGAAAATCTCAAAAAGTTATTCTTCAGTATACAATAATGTTCCAAACCCCAAATCACCGGCTTCGGCAGTACCACGCTCGCCATATCCTTCGGGGCGTTCTTTTTCGGCAAAAGCTTGCGAATATGGAGCATTCATACCTTTCACCTTGGCATAATGGTTGTAAAGGAGTTCCCATCCCGGACGGGCACGCCCTTTACCGTCGGCCGACACCTTCTCGTGCCAACCGTATTTGGGGTGATAGTAAGGTTCGAAAGGCATTTCCACATCTTCGGCCGAAGTTAAGTTATACTTAGCCGTATATTCGCAGAGGTCGAGAATGATGTTGTCGTTATAGGCAAAAAGGTCGATACCCATGTTATAGGCTGTACGACAGAAGTAAGCGTGTAAGCCTACGTTGAGAGTAGCGTGTCCCTGGTCGCGTCCCATCTCTTGGCTCTGTGCCAAATGTCTGCCTTTCACTTTTCCCGCAGGATCCTCGTGCATGCCTTTCACCGACCATTCGATACAGCCCATACCTTTTCCGTGATAGAAAAATTCCAAGGCTTGTTTAATCTTGGCATCGTCATCGTTCAGCACGCCGATAGAAAGAATCGTGAGCATGGCGGGCAGATCCCAACTCATCCAGCCCGAAATGGCTGAAGAATTAAAGTGGTTATCCAAAAAATCATCACAGATAGGATAGAAAGTTTTATCTATCCATTTCTTGAAGACTTCAAAATCTTCGGTTTTCCAGCCTTCGTAATCCCGCATCAATTCAGCGGGAGCAGCAAACTGGTATCCGATAAATCCGGCGGCAAGCAGACGATGGCTGTCGTCGGGCCATGTTTTATAATTCACCCCCTTACAAGTCTTAGCCCATCCGTTCAGAATTTTAACAGCTGCCTTGGCATAATCTTCATCTCCCGAAATTTTCCAGCGTACAGCCAACTGATAAGCGGCACCGGCATCGAAAGCGGCCGTATTGAAGTTGCCACCTTGCGAGTGACGTACAATTTCTTCTTGCGGGTTTGCGTTGTAGCTCAGTTGGGCAAATCGGCTTTCGCACAATTTTTCCCAACCGCTAATCCAAGGTTCGGCACGTTCGTTCACTTTGCGGCGTGCGCGTTCAAAGTCAGCTTCGGTGTTCACCAGACAAGGATGCTTGATGATGTACTCATAATTTTCATTGGGGTTGATTTCGCGTTGCCATGGTTCGGGAGTTCCATTCTCAAACTCAGCACTACAGCCGATCAGCAACACAAACGTTATGCTGCTCACGAAGGTATAAATCAGATTTTTCATACATTCAATTTTCATTTTGTTATTCAATCAGTTTCCAGAGAAAGTAGATGCTATTGTTTACCACTTTCGTTCTTTATCAAATCTTTCAGTTCTTGTTCCGATTCGAAAGTCTTTATCCAATCCACATAAATGCTACCTGTTTCATTGGTTTCATACCATATTTTCCAAAATTGAAGTTCCACCGTGTCGTACTTCGTCAATGAGGTAGGCATATACTGTTGGTTTTTGCCAAGGAATTTCTTCGTGAAGTCGGCGTAGAATACTTTGTATTCACCGCAATCTACCACAGTCATAGCATTTTTTCCTTTATCGGTATCTTCGCCATATTTACCGGCTACGGTAATACCGCTTCCGCCCCAAATGTCTAGATACCACTCTATACTCGTTGATGCTTCGAACACATTTTCGGGAAATTTCATTTTAAAGGCTAAGATGGGATAGTTGGTTACGTTGAACCCAAAACCGCCGGTGCGACAAATGCGAACAGCTTTGTAAGTCTTATCTTCACCGGGGAAAATACGAAGTACTCCGTCATTCTCCATCCATTCAAATTCCCGGTGAGTAAAGTTTCCGAATGGCTGCCAGATATTCTCGACAGTAAACTGGTCGTTCATTAAACCTTCGCTCACGCTGACACTCATCGTAGCTTTGACAGGTTTACCATCACCATAGTCGGCCAAAGCGGTAATTACTGCATTGCCATAAGCCTTCGCCACGAACCGGCCTTTTTCGTCAATCTCTACAACATCCGGCTTACTGCTTTCCCATGCGATGTACGAAAGCGTAGCATCTATCGGCGTTACATTCATCTGTGGAGTGTAGGTTTCGCCCAAAGCTAGTTTGTCTGTTTCTTTCACAAATTCCATACTTTCGATATAGATAATGGGCTTCACCTTAATTTCAAACTCTTTCGTGAAATGTTTGTCGTCGGTAGCGGTAACTTGGATGCGTGCCTTTCCTTCGGCTATGCCCTTCACCTCGCCTTTTTCATTGACGGTGGCTTTATCGGGAGTTAGGCTTTTCCAAATCAACCCAGGGTAAGTGGGGTCGGCCGGAGTAGTCTGCCAAGTGAGGGGCAAAGTCGAGGTTACAAACACTTCGAGGTCTTCATTAGTGAGATTGATATCAGTGATGTGAATAATTTCGTTTACTACCTTCACATTAATGGTCGAAGTGACAGAATAGCCCACAGCCGGCTTGACCGAAATTACCGTACTACCGGCCTTCACTGCCGTGATGCGTCCTTCGGCATCTACGGTAGCCACATCGGGCACAGTCGATTTCCATACCACCTCTTTGTTGAAAGCCTCATCAGGACCTACAGTATATTTTATCAAAGTGTCAGTGCCTATCAGCAGAGGCAGTTCGGAGGTCACTTCAAGGTTGATTTCCTTAACGAGCACTCTCTCTTCTAAAACAGGGGATACATCGTCATCGTTGCACGAAACGGTCATCATTAAGCCAGCTGTAATCAGTGCTGCAAACGCACCCTTTTGAAGTATATTTTTGTATGTCATAATTCGATTACTTTATAAATGAATAATGAATGGATTATTGGTTCCAACCCGGATTTTGTTTCAAGTTGGAGTTCAGTTTGAGCTGGTCGGTGGGCAGCGGCAATAAGTAATGCTTTTCATGCCAGTTGCGTCCCTTCTCGTGGATAATACAACCTTCACCATCTTTCTCCTTAAAGGAAGCATCAGGCCATCTGTTTTCAAAATCGGTACCTTTCCACTTCACACCGGTGAGGTTCATCGGCATTTCGTCTTCGGCCGTTTTCCAACGCTTCAGATCATCAATGCGGAAATTCTCATCGAAAAATTCGATGGTACGCTCACGACGAATCTCTGTGCGCATATCCAAATTATTCGCCGTAACAAAGTCGTTAGTCAAGTCAGGCATTTCGGGGTTGATGCGTTTGCGTGTCAGGTTCAAACTGATGGCTAAGTCTTCATCCGATATTTGTCCATCGCGTTCAAACACGGCTTCGGCATAGTTCAGCAGTACCTCGGCATAGCGGATGATAGGGAAATCGTAAGCTTCCATACCGGTAGGCACTCCGTCGCGTTCGCTACACCACTTGTGGGGAAAGTACCCCGTACCCGTCTGAGGCATGAAGTTCCTATGCGAGGCATTGGCTATTTCGGCTGCATTGCCGCTCCAATCAATGCGTCCGCCGTTTGTACCCCAGTAAGTTTGTCCGGGCACCATAAGCTGATTGTTCATGCGGTTGTCGCGATTTTTATATTCATCATCCACTTTCGTGTAATTCCACGTTTGGGGATTGATGGGCAACCCATTGCTCTGCAGATACATATTAGCCATTTTACGAGTAACATACAAGGCATTACCCAAACGCCCTTGGGTTATGTTGAACCCGATAGAATTGATAACAGGGTCGTGACGGCGGGTAAAGATATACTCTTTATTACCTGTTTTATTGATACTGGCAGGGTTCGACTTTTCATTCTCCAAGATAAAGAGATACTTGTAGGCCTCCGTACCCAATTCTTGAGGAGCAAAAAGTTCGAATGCTCCGCCCGCCATCACATCATGAGCCGCCTGTGCTGCGGTATTGAGCAAATCTTTTGTACGTTCGGTATTTTGACCGCCATTATGGAATTTCTCCCATGTACCTTCATAGAGGGCTACACGCGAAAGAAATGCCAAAGCGGCTTCGCAGGAGAGGCGGCCTTCATCGCTGCTGCTGATAGCCTTATCGACGGGTAATAGTTTAGCGGCTTCTTTCAAGTCGTCAATGATGAAGTCAGCTACCTCGGTACGCGGATTACGGGCCTTCTGCATCTCAGGCGAGTCGATGTCGAGCGGTGTGCGGGTAATGATAAGATCACCATAAGCCTGCAACAACTCAAAGTAACAATAAGCACGGAAGAAACGGGCTTCCCCCACCGAAATGGCGATGTCGGCTTGTTGTTCATACGTATCGGCTTGTTGCAATAAAGTATTGGTTTGACGAATACGATTGTAATTGTCGGTATAATGCTTGTCTGACGACGGAATACTGTTCGTTCCGTTACTATAGATGTTCACCGTGCTACCGGCAAACAAGTCCGAGTGAATATCAGCGTGCTGACTGTCGTCGAGCCATCGAAAGTCGGCCGACCAGCTGTAGAACTGGGTGGCAAAAAGTTTGAAGTGTTCGGGCGACTTCCAATAGTTGGTATCCGCCAATTGCGTCTTGGGTTCAAGGTCTAAACACGACTGCATGGTCATGGCGCAAATGATTCCTAAAATATATGCTATTTTTTTCATTGTTATCTTCAATATTAAGAATAAAAATTAGAATATGGCATTCACACCGAAAGTCACGGTGCGGTTAAACGGATAGCGTTGCTTGTTTTCCACTTTGCGGGTGGCTTCGGGATCCCAACCATCGGTGATATACGATTTTTCCCACAAGTCGGCGCCTGATACATAAATACGCAGGTTGCTGATAAAACCGCTCTTATTCATCCATGCCTTTGGCAATGTGTAACCTAGTACAATCTCTTTGAGACGCAGGTAAGCTCCGTTATCGGCCGACCAGGTAGAGGGAATGTAGTTGTAGTTATTGATGTCATTACTGTTTGAATAAGTAGGGAAATGGTTATTGGGAGTTTCAGGACTCCATACATTACCTACCGACTGGTTGGTAGTGTTCAGCCAAATAGCTTTGAAAGGCACTTTCCAAGAGTCGATTTCACGATAAATGGTACGCTTGCCCACACCTTGGAACACGGTATTGAAATCAAATCCTTTCCACTCGCATCCGAAATTAAACGAGAACGAATATTTTGGGTCGTCGGAACCAAGAAATACAAGGTCGTCTTGTGTCAGTTTACCATCTTTGTTCACATCTTCATACATGTGGTCGCCCAAACGCAAGTTGGCAGGTAGAGCGATAGAGTTGCTGCCCACATATTTGTCCACGTAATAGTCCAGTTGGTCTTGGTTTTGTACCTTGCCCACATAGCGGTAACCAAATACCGAGTTGAGTGGGTAGCCATTCACGGCTTCGTTATAACCTGCGCTCACCACGATGTTACCTCCATCGACTAGTTTGTTGGTCATATAGGTTAACGTACCGCCAACGTGGTAGTTGAAACCGCCTATATTGTCACGCCAAGTCAAGCTGGCATCGTAACCATTGGCCTCAAACTTACCGCTATTAGTACTGGGAGCAGTTCCACCCAATACACCGGGGTGCAGACGCGAAACCAGCATATTGTCGTTTTTCTTTTTAAAGACCTCGAACGTACCTGTAAGGCGATTGTTGAGGAATCCGAAGTCAATCCCCAAGTTATAGTTGTAGATACGTTCCCAAGTACGCATGGTGCTCACCAGTCCGGCAGATTCCACATAGGTTCCTTTCGAGTTGCCCAACAAAGCGCCACTGTTCGATTTGTAATTGTAAAGTTGGATGCCGTCATAGCGTCCAATACCATTTTGATTACCTACCTCACCATATGAGGCACGTAGTTTTAGTTCATTCACATAGTCACGCAAGTTCTCCATGAATTTCTCTTCAGTGATACGCCATCCAGCTGATGCGCCCCAAAAGAAGTTCCAGCGGTTCTTGGGCAAAAATTTCGAAGAACCGTCGTAGCGAGCATTCACTTCAACCATATATCTCGACTTGTAATTATAATTCAAGCGACCGAAATAAGAGAGAATGGCTTCCTCCCAACGGTCTACCTTGTCTATGTAAATTTGTCCTTTACCGTTAAGCGATTCGATTGCCGCTTCTACGTCCATTGCCTTGGTGCCGCTATAATCGTAAGCGGCATAATCGTATTGCACACCTCCCATAAGCGATATGTCATGAACCTCATCAAATAATTTCTTATAAGTGAGGAAAGCTGATGCCGTGTAATTGTCGGTACGCGCAGAACTTTTAGTATACGATGATTTTTCTTTTGCGGGATAGGGAGAGTTCTCATTTTGAATCGGTGTACCGTCGTATTGATACCAATCAATCGAAAGATATTGTTCGTCACGGGCCGCATTGTTCGTTGAGTATCCCAAAGTTCCCTGAAAATCAAGACCATCCAAAATGTTCACTTTCAAAATCTCGTTCACATTCATTGTGGTCACCACAAGTTTGTTGTCACCACCCAATTCGGCCGACCAGTTAGGGGTATGAATGCCTCCCCACGCATACGGTTTGCCATCAATAGTCGAAACCGGTAGCCCTGGCTGTGGTATGCTACTGCCTAATATACTACCAATCTGTGTAGGAGCCACCTGATGCTGACGACTAGCTGACATGTTGGTTTCCAAGCTGATACGGTTGTTTATCTTGAAACTGTTGAATAAACGTACGTTATAGCGTTCGTTCGAGTTGTTCCCCCATTGCAACGTCCCCTGGTCGTTCAAATAACCCAACGAAAGTCGGTAGGTCGATTTTTCCGAACCTCCGCTTACGCTGAGGTTATGCTGGGTAGAAGTGGCATTTCCCCAAAGCACATCAGTCCAGTTCATATCGTGAAACACAAAATCGGCCACACCACGGAATCCTCCCGGAATGGGATCTTCATCGGGGTTGTTTCCACCATGCAGATTAATCCAACTCCCCTTCATCGCTTTAGCCAAACGGGCATAACGTACCCAGTTGTCATCTTCGCCATAGCCGTCATTCAAACGGGCTTGGAGCACACCGTCCGTCCATTCGTCCATGCTCATCATGCGGGGCTGTAAACCCACAATTTTACGTGTAACCGAACCACTATATTCCACTTTGGTTTTGCCGGCATCGGGACGTTTGGTAGTTACCAAAATCACACCACCCGCTGCTTTTGCGCCATAAATAGCAGCCGAAGCATCTTTCAGAAAGTTAATGGTTTCGATGTCATCGGCATTGAGTTGAGCCATCTCGCTCACACCACTGGCTGGTACACCGTCAATAATCAAGAGAGGTTCTACCTTGTTTTTCGAGACAGAGCCACGAATTGAGACCCCCCATCCTTCTTCACCAGGAGCAGCCGACGATCGGGTGATGCGTAAGCCCGGAACCTGACCTTGCATAGCCGAAAGCGGATTGGGCACCGTACCTTTGTCTTTAAAAAGTTTTTGGTCGACCACTGTTACCGAGCCTGTCAACGATTCTTTTTTCTGAGTACCATAACCTACCACGACAACCTCATCCAGCACCTCTGTATCTTCGTGCATGATAATTTTAGCCAGATTCGTCCCTTTTACAGAAACTTCCAACGTCTTATAACCAATAAAAGAAATCACCAACGTACCACCTGATACATTATTCAAAGTAAAGTTTCCATCCATATCCGTTATCGTACCATTGGTAGTGCCTTTCACCTTGACATTGGCACCAATAACAGGTTCTCCATAGGAATCCACGATTTTACCTTTGATTGTCCCAGTCTGCGAAACAGCCTGTACTTCTCCCACATAGGCAAATACCGCCTGCGGAGCACCTGTTACAAGGGCAGAGGCCATCACCGTAGAGAATAGAAATCTTCTCGATGAGAATCTGAAGAGATTTTTTTTCATATACATAAAATTTAAAACTAACATTTATACTATTTATTCTAATATTAGATACACTGTTGGATATACTCACGGATTTCTTTCCGACTGATAAACAAGTGTTTTTCCACCGTACGGGAAGAAATTCCCAATTGGGCGGCAATATCAGCCGAGGATTTATTTTCGAAACGACTCATGATATAAATCTTCCGACGTTGTTCAGGAAGCTGATTGGCGCGCTCCCATTCGCATGTCAATAGATTATTGGCAATGATCTGACTCTCCACTTCATTGGTACAAGTAGGAATCCGGTCGAAAAGATAGGAAGTTACTTCTTGAACTTTGTAAAAACGACGCAAATAGTCCGTTACTAGATTCCGGCAAATCGCGAATATAAAATGTTTCACTGTTTCCGGACGCAATATCTGCTTATAGTCCATCAAACGCAAAAAGACATCTTGTGACAGATCTTTTGCTTCTTCGTCCTTACCTATTTTATAATAGATATAAAGATAAACGGAATGATGATAACTCTTATAAGAGTCAGCAACCAGTTGAGTGGATTTCATGTTTATATTTTCCATTGCTTAGATTTTTGTTTATCATTACGCTGGCAAATATAAATGGTAAATACGGAAAAGAAACAATAAAAAAGGGCGGATAGATTTCATCCTATTGGAAGGAAAACAGAAGTCGTAATACCTACTGGTAATCAATCAATTATACAATCACAAACTGGAGTCTCAAATTATTATATGAGACTCCGACAATCAATCTTCATTAGTTCGTCCTATACTTTGGACGTATTCGTTCGGGGTTATTCCAGTTGTCTTTTTAAAATAGCGGAAAAAGGAAGTGCGAGAACTAAAACCACACAGTTCAGCTAAAGCACTTAAGGTATATTTTGAATATTCATCCTCATTAAGTAACCGTTTAAACTCAGCTATGCGGTAATCATTCAGATAATCATAATAATTCTTGTTCAAGAACTGATTAAACACGTAGGACAATGTATATGGAGAGACGTTCAGCACTGACGCCAAATCCGCAATCTTTAAATCAGGGTTAACATACAGTCTTTTTTCCTGCATCAACATATCCAGTTCGTCTGCCAGCCGATGACATTCTTCCATACTCACATTGCTCTTTCTGTATTTTTCTTCAATTATCGGTTTCTCGGTTTCTATGACGTCCGCCGCAAGAGCCGGAGAGTTCTTTTTTCTCCGGTAATAAGCATAGCTTAAGCATATTATTGCAATCAATAATAGAATTGTTCCCCATAAGGTCGCGTTAAAAGAGGAAGCAATAGTCACTGATAAACAGATTTCTGAACCGGGCTCACCAATCCGACGGATTTTGAATTGATATTTCCCAGAAGACAAGTCATAATAGGTCAGTTCGGATTTACCACCTAACAACTGCCAATCATCATCCATCCCTTCCATTTTATATTCATAAGACATATATGCAGGATCGGAATAGGTAAATCCGGAGAAACAGATAGTCAGATTCTTGTGCGACGGTTCCAAAGAGACTTTATAGAGATGCTGTTCTCTCTGTATAGCAGGATGATAAGGTTCTTTACCATTCACATATACATCTGTGATAGCCAGGGGATAACTATTTTCTTCATCTATATCACGTAAATCCCTGGTCAAATAAATCAATCCTTTGGAATTGCCAAACCAGATTGTTCCCGAAGCATCTATAACAGGGCAACAGGTAATAAAAACTGAACTCGGTAATCCATCCACAAAAGTATAAGGAACAATTGTACTTTTTTTATCATAACGGTACAAGCCCAGATTCGTACCAATCCACAGCCACCCTTCACGGTCTTCGATCATAAACATGGCGTCTTTCCCTTCCAAAAGAGTACCTGGCTGGAGTCTTCGAAAATGCGTCATTGACAAATCGGAAATAAAAATGGGGCCTTTATCCGGAAGGAAATAGAGTTCGTGGGAAGAATCTTCATATACTGTCCTGATTTTCTCTTTATGTATAAAGCCTTCGGGGAATACATCTGATTTTATGCTACGAGTGGAAGGATCCCAGATACATAAACCGGTAGCCGTACAAATCCAGCCCTTTCCTGTAGAATCAAAGCATATATCAAGCACATTCCCTTCCGGGAGTTTGGAGTTCGAACTGGTATAGTGATTGAGTTGTTCGCCATCTTTATACTGATACAAACCCATTGAAGTGGCAATCCACAGACAACCGTCATTGTCCGACTTGATGCAGAAAACATGTCCTTTCACAAAAGGAGTCTCCGAAGGTTCAAAATCACGGATAGTTAATGTAGAAGAATCCAGTATATACATGCCACCACCATACGTACCGATATAATACTTTCCCTGAAACGGGTAAATACACATTATCATATTAGAGCGTAATTGAGGTGACTTGAAACTCCTAAAACGCCGATTCTTCTCATCAACATAGAACAAACCATTGCGGGAACCTATCAATCTTTCATTCTCATTGATAGCTATGGCCCGTACCGGTATGTCTTTTGAGTCAAAATAAGGAGAATAAGAATAGGTAGAGAAAAGCCCGCTCTGATACAGTGTATAATCAAGTCCCAACTGATAGAATCCAACCCATATCAATCCTTCTCTGTCCACCAGCAATGAATAGACTGAGTTAGAGCGGATTCCGCCATTAGTACCGGGTTCATAGCAGAAAGATTTCATAACCTTATTTTCCGTGACAGATACAAAATGTACTCCATTTCCGTCTGTTCCAACATAAAGTATATCTTTTCCGTCACCCGACAAAGAGGAAATTACATTGCATCCCAAATCAATCCAATTATCCCTGAACTTCCCTGTCGATATATCGAAAAC
>ENA-UESU01002387-UESU01002387.1-human-gut-metagenome-genome-assembly--contig:-NODE-2387-length-12140-cov-4.199536_pt1 | contig 12140 bp, 11 predicted proteins | sample MGYA00243007_ERZ508008 | MGnify/ENA primary metagenome ERZ508008 (study PRJEB26167, sample SAMN06115399) | human gut metagenome | host: Homo sapiens | place: China:Henan | collected 2016-06-23...
GGCATACGGCCGGTTATCTGGCGCTGAACGGGGCGATTGCCTCGGGAGCCGAGGCGGCGATTATTCCCGAGATGGACACGGAAGTCGATCAACTGGGAGAGCTCATCAACCAGGGATTCCGTAAGAATAAGAATTCGGCGATCGTACTCGTGGCTGAAAATCCTGCGACGGGCGGTGCGATGGGACTTGCCGAGCGTGTGAAGCAGGAGTTTCCCCAATATGACGCCCGGGTCACCATCCTGGGCCACATCCAGCGGGGCGGCAGCCCCACCGCCAAGGATCGGGTCATGGCCACCCGCATGGGCTATGAGGCCGTCCAGATCCTGGCCGAGGGCAAGACCAACCGGGTCATCTGCACCAAGGACGATCAGATCATCGACCTGGACATTGACGAGGGGCTGGCCATGAAAAAGACCCTGAACTCCGAGGAGTTCAAGGTCATGACCGTTATGACGGGTATGTAAATAGAGAACAATCCCTCCGGCATTAGCCGGAGGGATTGCTTTTTCAGAATTCCGGGTATCCGTCCTTCAGGGACTCATCGTACACGGCGCGCTCGCCGCCGATGAACTTGGGCCGCACCCGGGCCGCCAGCAGAATGGCGCTTCCGATGCGGTCCTGCTCCAGCCGCACCGGCACCGCCACCTTCTTCAGGTGCATGCCGATCAGCGTGCCGCCTACGTCCAGACCGGCGTCGGCCCGGATCTCCTCCACCGCCACCGGGTGGCGGAAGGTGTGATAGGCGGCGGTGGCGAAGGAGCTGCCCGCCTTGGGCTGGGGCACCACGTTGACGATGTCCAGCTGAGGCACCGCCTCGTGCTCCACGATCAGCGCCCGATTCAGGTGCTCGCAGCACTGGGCGGCGATATACACACCCATGGGGCCGAACACGCTGTGCAGCCCGTTGAAAATGGCCTGGCCCACTTCCGGCGTGGACCAGCTGCCCACCCGGTGGCCCACCACCTCGCTGGTGCTGCAGCCCACCACCACGATCTGCCCCTTGTGCAGACGGGCGGCCTCCGCCAGCTGCCGGGCGGCGGCGGCGGACTCCTGCCGCACCTGGGCCAGCAGATCGGTATTTTCTACCTCATGAACGATTCCTGCCATGATAAAACTTCCTTTCTGCGGGAATCCTCCCGTTTGAAGCTATTTTACCACTGAATGTTCAGCTTGTCCAGAGCCTTGCTGCGCTTGAGCAGTACAAACAGCACCAGGCCGATGACCAGGCCCATGGCCCCCTGCACCAGGTTGCCGGGGATGCTGGCCGCCGCGCCGATGCCCTTGCCCAGCAGCAGGCAGGCATAGCCGAAATAGCCCGCCACCATGATCAGCTCGCCCACGACGCCGCCCACCACATAGGCGTAGGGCTTGCGGCCCAGGGCCTTCACGATCAGCGCCGCCGCCATGGCATCCAGGGCCTTGATGACCAGGGTGCCCGGGGCATAGTGGGCATAGCCGTTGAGCAGGTCCGTCAGCATAGAGCCGATACCGGCGGCAGCGCCGCCCCACCAGGGCCCCAGGATCCAGCCGGACAGCAGCACGCAGCAGTCGCCCAGATTCACATAGCCCTGCATGGGGGAAGGAATCCGCACCACCATGGTTGCCACATACGTCAGTGCCGCCGCACCAAGCACCTGTTTGGTATATCCAACTTCTTCCCCGCGAAGAATCCCTGTTGAATCAAGCAGACGTACCGCACGCGCGGATGCATTGAACTCAACCGGAAGCGTCACCAGCTGGAACAGCGTGGTGAAGGAAAACAGCACGATGCCGATGAAGAACAGAGACTGGTTGTACAGCACCAGCCCCACCAGCAACAGGATGAAGGACAGGCTGGAACCGATCCGCGTGGCGGGGATGATGGCCGTGCGCAGCCGCACAGGCCCGTAGTTTTCCGCGTACTGGACAGCGTGGCCCGCCTCGTGGGCCGCCACGCCCACCGCCGCGATGGTGGGGGCGTCGTAGACTGTCTCAGACAGGTAGATGGTATTGTCCCGAGGGTCGTAGTGGTCTGTCAGATTTCCCCGGCAGGGCCGGACAGGCACACCGAATACCCCGTGAGCCCGCAGCACCGCTTCCGCCGCCTGGGCACCGGTGATGCGGCGCCGGTTGTTCACGGCATTGTACCGCCGGAAGCTGCCGGACACCTGGAACTGGGCCCACAGGGACAGCAGCAGCACTGGGATCAGCAGCAGGACGTACAGATTATTTGCAAGAAAGTCGCCATAGCCGTAATAGATATGACCGTAATAGGGCATAAAAACCTCCCGAATTGTGAAACTGGCGGAGCTCAGACCTCCAACGGGTGGCCCAGCAGATAGGACGCCGCAGCCATGCGCTTGCCGCCCTCCGCCTGGATCTCCGTGAGATACAGGCTCTCTCCCCTGCCGCAGGCCACCTGGATGCCCTGCTTCCCGGCGGAGAGCACTGTACCGGGCGCCGCGCCGGTCTGTTCGCCGGGGGCGGTGCGGTAGACCTTGAACCGCTGCCCTGCCAGCTCGCAGGCCGCGCAGGGCCAGGGAATCAGTCCCCGGACCTGACAGTCGATCTCCCGGGCGGAGCGGGTCCAGTCGATGGGGGACATCTCTTTTGTCAGCATGGAGGCGTAGGTCTGACGGCTCTCATCCTGGGGGGTCCGGGCGGCTGTGCCGTTTCCGATGGCCGCCACCGCCTCGCTGAGGGCCTCTGCCCCCAGGTCCGCCAGGCGCGCCGTCAGGGCCTGGGCGTCCTCGTCCGGGCCGATGGGAGTCTCCTTCTGCAGGATCACGTCCCCTGCGTCCAGCTCCTTCGCCATATACATGATGGAGACGCCGGTAGTCTCCTCCCCGTTCAGGATGGCCCAGTTGATGGGGGCCGCCCCCCGATACTTGGGCAGCAGAGACGAGTGGACGTTGATAGAGCCGTATCTGGGCGCCTCCAGAATGTCCTCCGGCAGGATGCGGCCGTAGGCCGCCACCACCGTCAGCTCCGGTGCCAGGGACTGCACCAGCTCCAGCGCCGTGCCGTCCCGCATCTTCAAAGGCTGATAGACGGGAATATTTTCTGTCAAAGCAAATTCCTTTACAGGCGTTGGCACCAGCTTATGTCCCCGGTTTTTGGGCTTGTCCGGCTGCGTGAACACGCCGCAGACCTCATGGCCGTCGGCCACCAGCCGCCGCAAAGACGCCACGGCGAAGTCCGGCGTGCCCATGAACAGGATCCGCATGGGCTCACTCCCCTTCCTGAGCTTCTGCGGCCTCACGGGCCTCCCGCTCCTCCTGCTCCAGATAGTCCCGAAGCTCCTCATCAGAGAGGAAGTGGTCGATGTGCTCCACAAACAGATGGCCGTCCAGATGCTCGATCTCGTGGCAGAAGGCTCGGGCCGTCAGGCCCTCGCCCTCCACCTCGAACCAGTCGCCATACCGGTCCTGGGCCCGGACCCGGACCACGTCCGGCCGGGTGACGATGCCCCATTTGCCGGGCACGCTGAGGCAGCCCTCCAGCCCGGTCTGCTCGCCGCTCTGAGCCACGATCTCCGGGTTCACCAGTTCGATATACTCCTCAGAGTCCTCGTCCAGCACCACGCACACCCGGCGCAGCACTCCCACCTGGGGAGCAGCCAGCCCAGCGCCATTGGCATCCTCCAGTGTTTCCAGCATATCGTCCAGCAACTGGTGCAGGTGAGGGTTGAACTCCGTCACAGGGCGGCACACCTTTGTCAGGCACTCCTCTCCCTGCACCACGATCTTCCGTAAAGCCATAAGTCCTTGACCTCCTTCAAAACGCTGCTCACTCCATGGAGTTGCAGTCCACAAATAGATTCATCCCGCGGTTGGCGCGGTCGTTTGCAAATGCCTTCAGCAGCCAGCTCACCGCCTCTCGGGTGGGCCTGTCGTTCTTTCCCACCAGCAGGCAGCGGTAGCGGTAGCGGTTATTCAGCTTCATCACCGGCGCAGGGGCGGGACCCAGCACCTCCGGTTCTCCGGCCGCCAGCTCCGGCAGGGCGCAGAGGCGGCGCAGCTCTTCCCGCACTGCGACGGCGGCCCGGAGGACGGCGCCCTCCTCGGTACCGGAGACGGTGAAGGTGAAGAGGTCTGCAAATGGCGGAAACCGCCGCAATCGCCGCATCAGGATCTCCCGCTCATAAAACCCCTGGTAATCCTGCCGAGCCGCGCACTGGATCACATCGTTTTCCGGGGTGTAGGTCTGGATCACCGCCCGGCCGGCACTGCCGCCCCGGCCCGCCCGGCCCACCACCTGGGTCAGCAGGCTGAAGGTCCGCTCGGCGGCCCGGTAGTTGTCTACATACAGGGACAGATCCGCAGCCAGAACCCCCACCAGTGTCACCTGGGGAAAGTCCAGCCCCTTGGCCACCATCTGGGTGCCCAGGAGGATGGGAATCTGCTCCCGCTCAAACTTGTCCAGCAGCTGCTCATGACGGCCCTCGGCGGTGTCTGCGTCCATCCGCAGCACCTCCGTACCTGGGAACAGATCGTGGAGCTCCTCCTCCACCTTCTGAGTGCCGGTGCCCACGTGCTTCATGATGCCGCCGCAGACGGGGCAGGTGTCGCTGGATCGCTCCGAGTGGCCGCAGTAGTGGCACATCAGCCGCCCATTGGCGGAGTGATACGTCAGCGCCACGCTGCAGCGGGGACACTCCGGCACATGGCCGCACTCCCCGCACAGCAGATACCTGCTGCTGCCCCGGCGGTTCAGCAGCAGGATGCTCTGCTCTCCCCGCCGCAAGTTTTCCTCCAGCTCAGTGCGGAGGACCTGCCCCACCATCCCGGCGTTGCCCGCCCGGATTTCCTGTTTCAGGTCCGCCACCAGCACCTCCGGCAATGCCTGCCGGTTATATCGCCGGCGCAGCAGCGCCTTGTGATAGATCCCATGCTCCGCGTTCCAGGCGGTCTCCACCGCCGGAGTGGCAGACCCCAGGACCAAGGTGGACTTGTCCCGGGCGCAGAGGTATTTGGCCACGTCCCGGGTGTGATACCGGGGCGGGTTTTCCGACTGATAGCTGCTCTCCTGCTCCTCGTCCAGGACGATCAGGCCCACGTTTTTCAGCGGGGCGAAGATGGCGGACCGGGTGCCCAGCACCACCTGGACCTCGCCCCGGCGGATACGCTTCCACTGGTCGTAGCGCTCCGTCATCCGCAGGGAGCTGTGGAGCATGGCCACCTGGTCCCCAAAACAGGCGGAGAACCGCCGCATCATCTGGGGCGTCAGCACGATCTCCGGCACCAGGACCATGGCCCGCCTCCCCCGGCTCAGTATTTCCTGAACCAGACGGAGATAGACCTGGGTCTTGCCGCTGCCGGTGACGCCCTGGAGCAGCACCGCCTCCGGCTTCCCGGTCTTCGTCAGGGTCCGGATACACTGAAAGGCCGCCTCCTGTTCCTCATTGAGGACGATAGGACCGCTGGGTTCCACCGCCGTCAGGTCCGGCAGCCGCAGCTCCTCTTCCGCTGAAAAAGCCACGATCCCCGCCTTCTCCATCCCCCGGAGGGCGGCCATGGAGACGCCTGTGAAGTAGCATACCTCCGCCGCGCTCATCCGCCCCTCTGCCGCCAGGAGACGCACCGCCTCCCGCCGCTGGGGGGAGGATCGCTTTTCCGTCAGAGATGCGGCCTCCTCGGCGCTGACGGCCAGTTCCACCATCCGACGGGACTTGTCGCCGATCCTCCGGCGGGCCGCAGTCTCGCAGACCGTGACCCCGGCCTTCTGCAGTGCCCGCAGCACAGTGCCAGCCTCCTTGCCGCAGGCCTCCTCCAGCACTGACAGCTCTGCGGAGCCTCCGGCGGCAAACAAGGCGTCCAGCACCGGGGCGGCCCGTCGGATGCCGGTGGCCGCGCCGTCGGCCGCGCAGCGGTCCATGCCCTCTGCCACATGCCAGACCTCCCGGATCTGGTACCAGAGTCCGGCGGGCAGGATGGCCTTCACCGCTTCAAACAGCGTGCAGAAGTACCGCTGCCGCAGCCACAATGCCAGGGCGATGCCATCGCCGTCCAGTACCGGCCCTCGGTCCAGGACCGACAGCAGGGGTTTGAGCCCCTGCATCTTTTCACCTGGCGTCCGGGCCAGAATAATGCCCTCACTGGTGCGGTTGCCCCGGCCGAAGGGCACGGTGACCCGGACGCCGGGTACCGCCGTTTCCAGCAGCTCCGGGGGAACCAAGTAGTCATAGGGCTTGTCAATGGAATAGGGCGCGGCGCTCACCGCGATTTTCACGATCTCAGCGGTTTCCATGCCTCGCCCCTCCTGTTGTTACTGTGCCTCTTCCTCCGCCGGCTGTAGATCCTCCGGTTCCTCAATGGTCAGGTCCATGTTTCTGGCGTCCAGCTTGCCGTCCGCCACTTCCTGGATGGCCAGGGTGACGGGCTTCTCCGTCAGATGCTCGCCAGTCTCCTCCGCCTCGTCGGCGATCTGCCGGGCCCGGCGGGCCACCACGTCCACCAGCATATAGCGGTTGGGGATATAGCCGGTCAGCTTGTTCATTGCGGGATACAGCATCATAATGGATCAACTTCCTATCTGCCTTGCAGGCGTAAATTTATTTATGGACAAAGCGGGCGTCTCAGCGTCCGCTGATGATCTCCATGCGCTCCTGGGGCTTGCAGTGCTCCGCCGTGATAATGGCGTTCAGCTCCCCCACCGCATTCTCCACGGTGTCGTTGATGACAAAGTAATCATAGGTGTGGGCCGTCTGAAACTCCACTTTGGCCCGCAGCAGCCGCTTCTGGATCTTCTCGGGGCTGTCGGTGCCCCGCTCTGTCAGGCGGCGCTCCAGCTCCGCCCAGCTGGGAGGGGCGATGAAGATGCGCACCGTGTCCGGCCGCTTGCTGCACACCTGGATGGCGCCCTGGATCTCAATATCCAGGATCACGTCCTTCCCGGCCTCCATGGCATCGTCCACAAACTTCTTGGGTGTGCCGTAGAAGTTCCCCACATACTCCGCGTACTCCAGGAATTGGTCCATGGCGATCCACTTCCGGAAGGACTCCACGTCCATGAAGTGGTAGTGGATGCCGTCCAGCTCTCCGGGACGCGGGTCCCGCGTGGTGGCCGACACAGAAAAATACAGATTCTTCCGGGACTCCAGCAGGGCCTTGAGCACCGTGCTCTTCCCCACGCCGGAGGGGCCGGAGACCACAAAGGTCCTCCCCTTTCTCATATACACACGCTCCTATTCTTCGTTCTCTCTCTCTTCCTTCGGTGCGAACCGCTCCGGCGGCAGGGCCGACAGTACCACGTGGTCACTGTCCATGATAAAAATGGACGCGGTCTTGCGGCCGTAGGTGGCGTCGATCAGCATTCCCCGCTCCCGGGACTCCTGCACCATGCGCTTGATGGGGGCCGAGTCCGGCCCCACCACAGCCACCAGCCGGTCAGCGGAGACCAGATTGCCGAATCCGATGTTGATGAGCTTCATCTTCCATCACTCCACATTCTGGACCTGCTCCCGCATCTTCTCCACTTCCGCCTTCAGCCCCACCACTACATTGGCAATGGCCACATCGTTGCACTTGGAGCCGATGGTGTTGGACTCCCGGTTGACCTCCTGGATCAGGAAGTCCATCTTCCGGCCCATGGGCTCGTCGCTTGCCAGCATGGTACGCAGCTGGGCCACGTGGCTCCGCAGGCGGACGGTCTCCTCGTCCACAGCCACCTTGTCCGCGTAGATGGCGGCCTCCATCAGGATCCGCTGCTCGTCGACGGTGGTGCTCTGCAGCACCTCCTCCATCCGGGCGGTGAGCTTGGCGCGGTACTCCGCCACCGTCTCCGGCGACCGCATCTCCACCTGTCCGGTGTAGCGCTCAATGGCGTCCAGCCGGTTGGAGATGTCCTCCGCCAGCTTCTGCCCCTCTACGGCCCGCATGTCATTGTACGCGGCCAGCGCCTCGTCCAAGACCGCGCAGAGGTCGGCGCTGACGGTCTCCAGGTCCTCATCCGCCTTCGTGACGGTAAGGACGTCCGGGAACCGGGCCAGCGTCTCCGGCGCGGGCCGATAGTCCGCTGTGCCGCAGACGTCCGACAGCTCCCCCAGGGCGGCGGCATACTGGGCCGCCAGCTCCCGGTTCACCGCAACCTTGACCACATCCGCGGCAGTGGCGTCCACGGTGATGAACACGTCCACCTTTCCCCGGGACACCGCCTGCTGGACGTGCTTTTTCACCGCGTCCTCCGCAAAGGCATACATCCGGGGCATCTTCACGGTGCAGTCCAGATACCGGTTGTTGACGGAGCGGACCTCCACCGTGATGTCCCGCTTGTGCAGCTCCTGTCTTGCCCGGCCGTAGCCGGTCATGCTCTTAATCATGTGATCCCTACTTCCTCTCTTGTGGTCTCTCAGCAGCAGAACCAATAGCCGCCGCCATTGCAGAGCGCCCAGAGACAGCACAGGCTCATACAGGGATTTCCGCCGCACAAGGTGCCGAAACTCCCGCCGCCGGGGCGGTATGCCGTGTCGTCCGTGCCCTCCATATACTCCAGCGCCTGCCGGTACTCGGCGTTGGTGGGGTCCATCTGGCAGGCGGTCCGGTAGTACCGCAGCGCCTCGTCCAGCCAGCCCCGGCGGTAGCAGACCGCCCCCTTCAGGAAGTTCCACTCCGCATTGTGGTCGCTGTAATTGGCCAGCAGCGCCTCCGCCCGGCTGATGTTGCCGGTGTTGATGGCGATGCGGGCCTGCTGGAGCACGGAGCTCTGACCGCTGTAACTCTGGGAGCCCCCATATCCGCCGTAGCCCTGATAGCCGCCGTATCCGCCGTAGCCGGAAGCGCCGTAAGAGGCCCCGCCGGAGCCACTCCCCCGCTTGCCGGAGGCCCGCTCCTTGGTGATCTGCTCGTAGGCGGCGTTGATCTCTTTCATCTTCTCCTGCGCCAGATCCGCCAGCGGATTGTCGTGGTAGTTATCCGGGTGGTACTTCCGGGCCAGCTCCCGATATGCTTTTTTGATCTCCTCGTCGGAGGCGTTCTCCGACACACCCAGTATCTGATAGGGATCGTTCATGTGGTCTCCTCAGCCTTCTTGTGTTTCTTTCTCTGTTCCCTGGGGGGCATTTTGTGGAAGGTGCCCTCCAGCACGGCCCGGCCCACGGCAAAAAGCCCGGTGTACACCGTACTCTCCAGCAGGGGGCGCCAAACGCCGAAGTCCCACAGCTCAAAGGCCGTGGCGATCATGTGGATGGAGTGGTCCAGCGTTCTGGCAAAGGCCCGGCGGCTCTCCTCGTCCCATTTGCCGTCCCGCAGGCCATAGCGCAGGGCCACGGGATTATAATTCCCGGAGACGGCGTCTTTTTGCAGGTCGTCCGCCGCGTCGATCAGATACACCCACCGGCCCAGGTGGTAGAGCATCTGCTCCAGCACCCGCCGCCGCACCGGGTCCTCCACCCCGGCAGCCGCTGCCGCCAGCAGCTGGGCAAAGGTATCTGCCGCCTGATCCATGGAGGGACAACACTCCCCCTCCAAGCGGCTCAGAGCCGCCAGCTGTTCCCGCACCCGGCCGTCAAACTCCGGCCGGGCCGCGGCAGCCTTTCGATAGCCGCCCCGCAGTGCGGCGGCGGAGACCCGGTAGCCCAACCCCTTCCAGAGGCCGTGGTCCTCCACGCCGTCCCGCAGCTGCCAGTAGGCCAGAATCACGCTCTCATCCGCCGCCAGCTCCAGGGCCGCGGTTGCGGGCTGGTACGCCCGGAGCCGGACGGGGCTGGACACGCACCGCCTCCGGCAGGGTGCAGCTTCTTCCGGATCCGACAGCAGGATGGCCAGATAGGTGAAGTCGTAGTTCAGGATCATCCGGGCCGCCGGGCCGTACCGCTCCCCCAAGATGTGGCACAGCCCGCAGTATGCCCGCCGGAACCGGTCTGCCTCCTCCTGAGGCAGGATCTCCAGCGGGGGGCGTACATAGCCGAACACCGCCTCAGAACACCCGGACGATGTTGAAGGTCAGGCCGCCCCTGGCCCGCAGCCTGCGGTCATAGAAGATGGCAAAGACGATGCCCGCCGCGAATCCGGCCGCAGCCACCGCGTACTGCGCCGCCACGCTGTCCGTCAGCAGGGACATGATGACATACCCCGCCAGGAAGAGCACCACCGGGATCAGGTACACCAGTACCACGATCCGCAGCATATTCTTGGTGCTGCTCTCCACAACCACCTTCTGTCCGGGCCGGGCGCCGATGGGGTTGCTGGCCCGGGCGTGGACCGCCGCGCCGGTGACGCCGCAGCCGGCGCACTCCTCGCAGTCGTGTCCGCAGGCGGATTTCCGGGGTACGGAAATCTCCGCGTGGTCCGCATCTAAAATTCGTTCAACTGTTGCGATCTGCGTCATGTTGTCTCGTCTCCTGTATCTGGGATCTCCCCGGCGGGCGTATCAGGCTCCGCCGGCTGATCGGATGTCTGTTCAGAAATGGTGACACGCACCTGATACGTCCCGCCGGAGACGCCCACGTCGTGCCCCACCACCGTCACCTCCGCGGGGACAGTGTAGGTGCCCACGGCGGAGCCGAAGTCCGCCAGGTCCACCGTCACCAGAATGTTGTCCGAGGTAATGGCCCCCACATCCCCGCTGGTGCCGAAGATGGACACGGCCAGCTGCTCTGTCAGCAGGTCTACGGTCCGGTCCTCCGGCGCGTTCTCCAGAATGAAGTTGGTGGCCGTCACCGTGGTGCGCTGCATATCCTTGAAGGAGATGCGCAGCGTGGCGCGTGTGACGCCGCTGAGATTCTCGCATCCCTCCGGGATGGGAATGGCATAGCTGTAATTGGTGGTGCTGCCCAGCTCCGCCAGATTGAAATCGTCCAGAACGATGCTGTCCATGCTGTTCAGCACATCTGCCGGGCCGGACACCAAGATGGTGGACGGCTCGATCCCCCAGTCCACGTTGTACATGCGGGCGCCGGCGGACTCCACGAAGTTCATGGTCAGCTGCAGCTCCCGGGTGACATATACCGGCAGCGTCACCTGAATGGTCTCCTCTGTGGTCTGGAGGCTGGTGTTCTCCAGCAGCTGGTCGTTTGCGTCATAGAACTGGATGGGCAGCTCTCCCGTGACCGTGGAGGTGGCGTCCTCTCCCAGATCCAGGGTCACCTTGGCATAGCTGACGGCATCCACATCCTCCTGATCGCCCCGGACCTCGATCTCCGTGGGGCTGACCTGCAGCTCTCCGGCGGAGTAACCCTCTGCCACATTGCCGGAGATCTCGCACCGGACATCCACCGTCTTGTGGTACAGCTCCGCCACGTTGATGGTGATGACGGAGGGCGTCCGGTCGCTCACCGTAATATTCTGCCGGAAATACTCTTCCGTATAGCCGTAAATCACCGAGGTCACCGTCTGCACCCCTGTCCGGCTCACATTGGAGAGATCCACTGTCACCCGGATATAGTCTTTGTCCAGCAGAGCCAGGTCAAACGCGGTCCCTTCCATCTCCAAATCCACGGTGCTGACGGTATCCTCGTCCAGCAGCATGAAGCCCCGCTCTGTAAGGACCGTCTCCCCAGTGTAGGTGATGGGCACATCCCGGAACCACTTGGTATGCATCACCGCACCGCCGTTGTTTCCGAAGTTGTCCACGAAGATCCACACCACGATGGCCGCCAGGACTACGCCCAGCACAATGTTCTGCATGGCGGATTCCACCGACAGATTGATATAGTCAGAGGCCAGGTAAGGGGTGGCGTATTGCATGGAGGGGTTGTCCGCCTTCAGCTCCGCCAGACGCGCCTCGACTGCGTTGGAAACGGCCACCTCGTTGGCGCCGGACTGCTTGGAGACCTGGAGCAGGACGCAGTTTGTGCCGTCCATGGTGGCAATGGTATCCGGGTCCGTGGTCTCCAGAGCTACGGTGGCCACTTCCGTGAGACGTATGGTCCCGCCGGTGGGCAGGGCCAGGATCATGTTGGCTACGTCGTCCACCGTCTGAAACTTGGCGTCGGTACTCACCGTCAGAGTTTTGGAACCATTCTTCATGTCGCCGCCGGGGTAGATGAGATTTTCCGCAGCCAGGAACTGTGAGATATAAGCATTGGAAAGGCCGAAGCCGGCAGCCCGGGTGGGGTCCACCTCCACGGCAATATGCTGATCCACGCCGCCGTAAATATCCACAGAGGCCACGCCGGCCACACGCTCCAGCGCAGGGACCACGGTATCCTCGGCCACGGTCTG
>ENA-UESU01002404-UESU01002404.1-human-gut-metagenome-genome-assembly--contig:-NODE-2404-length-12072-cov-6.425010_pt1 | contig 12072 bp, 10 predicted proteins | sample MGYA00243007_ERZ508008 | MGnify/ENA primary metagenome ERZ508008 (study PRJEB26167, sample SAMN06115399) | human gut metagenome | host: Homo sapiens | place: China:Henan | collected 2016-06-23...
CGGTATATCCCGTCTTTTACACCAATAAAACTTCTAAGTCCTCCAAGGATCCATACATTTTCCATTGTCTGCTCTCCCTTATCTATCTAATACCCAGGTCTTTTTTGAACATTTTAGTCTGTTGGAAACAGTCTGCGAAGAGGTTTTGCAATTCCTGCTGCTGCAAAACATTTAACAAAATCAAGAGGAACCCTAGAAAACGTATCACTAAAATTATTAGCATTAAACCTAACACAAGGAAATCCTGAAATAGATAATCTCTATATAACAGCTGACAATTACAAGAAATTAACAGCATCTATACCTGAAGAAATAATAAATTTAATAGAGACGGCTTCTCTCGATAACACTATAAACAGATTTAAAGAATATAAAAACAGTGATAGCCGCAATTATTTGCATGAATTGCTCAACGGAGGAGCTGCATTCTATAGCTACGCAGCTTTATCCAGCATAATTATTAGACGCCAAGGTAATAGCGATTTGATAGAGATAGCCTACACTAGCTCAGATCCCGGAATCACATGGAATACGGTTAAGTTAGTCAGCGAAGAAATGAAATATTCTTACGATAATTTAAAATATAAAACAGCAAATGATATCGTAAAATATTATGAGCAGGAATTGAATAAATTAAGGACAAAACTCAATCAACAAGAAAATGATCTTACAAATTATAACGTACAAAACAGCGTCATAAATTATACAGAACAAACAAAATCTATCGCAAACTCTTTTGCTGATTTTGAGAACCGTTACGAAGAAACACAACGAAGTTACGAGAGCTCAACCAAAATCATCAACGAGTTAGAGAAATATATGGAAGTTCGTACTAAACTTGTCAAAACGAATGAAGAGTTTATCAACGCATTGGAAGATGTTTCCCGCATCAGTGGTAAAATCACCGAGATAGAGACTTTCACCTCTGAAAACGCATTAAACAAGGATACAGAATTAACACGATATCAAGATCAACTGAAAGATGTCGAGAAGAGAATAGCATTACTGACAGATAAAATTAATAGCTATAAAGAAAGTAAAGAAGGAGTCGCTATTGACGGATTAGTACAAGAATGGTTGTCACAGACCTTGATACAAGTGAAATCCAAGGCAGACTTAGAGATTTTAAACAAAAGAAAGCACGATTTCGAGGAGCAGTATAAGAATTATTCTCCCATTGGGACTAAGATCAACCAGCAAGAACGAGAGATCAATGTCACTGAACAGTCTTATCTACAAGTTCTCCATGCCTTAAATATGGCTAAGATGAAACAGGTGAACTTACAATTAACCTCATCAAACTTAACAACTATCTCAGAGGCCGCTTATCCATTGTTTAGTGACAAAGGTAAGCGCATGTTTTTAGTCATAGCCGCTTTTATCGGTAGTTTAATTTTCATTATAGCCCTAAATTTGGTCATTGAATTACTAGACCGTACCCTCCGGGATGCAGAACGGGCTAAACGCCTCACAGGAATGAATATATTAGGAGCCTTCAACGGACGCAACTCCCAATTGAAATACAGGGGATTTGTAAAGACCTGTAACCGAATATCAGCCGCATACGCTTGCAATCGGTTGGCTCCTTATTTGCAAAAAAATAAGACTCTATACATAAATATATTAAGTATAGAAGAAAGAGAAGGGAAGACATTCGTTGCCAAATATTTTCAAGAACGTTGGGAAGAGCTAGGTTTCCAAGTACGATATATAAGGATCGGAGAAGAGATAAACATTGAATCGTCACTATTCACCACAGAAAATATAGAAGAGTATATTAAAGCCGAAAGTCAACCAGACATTGTATTAATCGAATATCCTTCCATTCAAGGAAACAGTGTGCCTCCACATTTGCTAAGCTCAAGTCAAGTTAATATTCTAATAGCTAATGTACGCAGAGTATGGAAAAATAGCGATAAGGAATTTGTTAGTTATTTGCGTGAGATAACTAAAAATACATCTTTGTATTTATACTTGAATAACGCCTCACGAGAAGCCGTAGAAGATTTCACCGGGCAATTGCCCCCTCAGACCTCCATGCGCTCTTTCACGAACCGTATGATGTATATGGGGTTAACCGCAACCAATTCGGCCATAAAATAGCGAAGCTCATGGATACTTCAAGAGAGATAAAAGAGGATTCTTCTTTCAATATGACCCTATTAATCCTTGTCATAGGACTAGTAGGAATAGGAGGAGCTTTACTATTTAATAACATCCCTCTTTTCGGGATGATAATAGCTTTGCCTTTGTTATGTATAACCTGTATCCTATTATTGAAATATCCTTGGTTCATACTATTTGTCATTTTTACGATCAACTATTTCATATTGGGTATTACCCGATATATTCCAATAGAAGGCGTTAGCGTAATCATGGATATCCTATACGTAACAGCCTTAGTATTACTATCCATTCATGCGGCCCTTTATCAGAACATCGAATGGAAAAGAGCAATTCACCCCTTAAGCGTCATGTGCTGTATATGGATGGGATATTGTATCTTTGAAATCGCTAACCCCTCCGGAGTACTTGAGGCTTGGATATTATCAAGAGGACTGATATTCAATGGGTTTATCATTGTTATTATTACATCGTTATTATGCACTCGTTACTCTTTTTTAAAATCCTTGATATTTTGTTTATCCCTATTCACCCTTTTAGCTATAACTAAAACCTTCATGCAAAAATATATTGGATTTGACAGTTTCGAGACCAAATGGCTTAATGAAGGGGGAGCTACGACTCATATCATATGGTCCGGAGTCCGCTATTTCTCTTTTTTCACCGACGCTAGCAATATGGGGGCGAATATGGGAGCCGCCACTATGTTCTTTGGGATCGCAGCATTCCACATGCGCTCCTATTTATGTAGAATATATTATTTAAGCATAGCTATCCTAGCCATTTACGCGATGTTCCTTTCCGGTACAAGAGGGGCCATGATCGTTCCATTAGCAGGATTGGCACTTTATACATTCGTCAGTAAACAAACCAAAACCATTATCACAAGCTCGACCTTATTATTGCTTACTTATGTTTTTTTTGCCCTTACTACTATAGGAAATAGCAACGCTACCATCCGAAGGATGCGTACCGCATTCACCCCGACAGAAGACGCCTCATTCAATGTTCGAAAAGAAAATCAAAAGAAATTGGCATCCTACATGAAATACAAGCCTTTTGGAGAAGGGCTGGGATTATCAGGTGACAGGGCTGGAGAGAGAATATCAAAACGCTTTACCACCTCCATTCCAACAGATTCATGGTATGTCAAAATCTGGGTGGAGACAGGAGCGGTTGGCTTGACACTTTACCTAAGCATGATCTTTCTATCCATTGGATGGGGAGGATGGATCATAGCCATGCGGCTCAGAGATCCGGAGCTGAAAGGGCTACTGACAGGGTTACTTTGTGGCATATTCGGAATGTTTATCAATGCATACGGGAACTCTTTCTGGGGACAATTCCCGACAATGGTAATTTCCTTTACGGGACTTACTTTTATAATGGTAGGACCCTATCTAGATCAAGAAATACAAGAAAAAAAATCAACTGATTCAAATATAAAACACCATGATTGAGCAATTCTTTCAAATAGGAGAAAATTGGATAGACAAGGAGGAGTATCTATTTCAATTGATAGACGCCATCGTATTCCTATGTTTTATGGTATGCGTACTGTATTTATTCGTATTCGCCGTTTACTCTAAAAGGAAATCGACTTATAAATACCCTACGACTATGAAAAAATACCGTTTTGCGGCCTTATTTCCGGCCTATGGGGAGGATGAGGTAATTATAGACTCCGTCAAAAGTTTCCTTCAGCAAGACTATCCAAGAGAATTATATGATATTATCGTGATAGCCAACCAAATGCGTCAGGAAACCCTCGATAGGCTAAAGTCATTATCCGTAAAGATTATAAAAATGGAGAACCCACAAAGTACCAAAATAGAGGCCCTCAAGGCAGCCATCCGTTACATTGAAGAAGGAAAAACAAAATATGACAACGTGATTATCCTTGACGCCGATAATATCGTAAAAAACAATTATATAGAGAAAATAAACGATGCTATTTATGCAGGTTGTTCAGCCATACAGACGCATAGGGTAGCCAAGAACAGAGATAGCAGCATAGCGGTGCTCGACGCCGTTAGCGAGGAGATCAACAACTCTATTTTCAGGAAAGGACATACCCGCCTAGGTTTCTCGTCCGCCTTAAGTGGCTCGGGTATGGCTTTCGAATACGGTCTTTTCAAGAATATCATACAAGGTTGCAACGATATCGGGGAAGATAAGTACATGGAGCGAAAACTGTTACTCCAAAATATATATATCGAATATCTTGAAGATGTCTATACATACGACGAGAAAGTAAGAGGCAAGAAAGACTTCTATAATCAAAGACAGCGCTGGCTTGCCACACAATTCCACAACTTACTCTCAGGGATTCTCCAGATACCGGGAGCACTAATAAAAGGAAATTGGGACTATTGCGATAAATTATTTCAATGGATGATGCCCCCTCGTGTCTTATTGCTAGGGTTTATCACGTTAATTGCCGCCATCCTAAGTCCACTTGATATCATAATCTCCATTAAATGGTGGTTCCTCTTGATATGGCTAGGCATCACTTTTAGCGTAGCGGTTCCAGACTATTTAGTGGACCAAAAATTCAGGAAGGCGATCGCCAGTGTTCCCATCCTATTCTTCCTCATGTTCCTAAACACGTTCCGAATAGGGAAAAAGCATACATTCTCTCACACCAAACATTCTCCAAATCATGAAGATAGCCATTGAAGCCCAGCGAATTTTCCGTACGAATAAGCACGGGATGGATTTTGTAGCGCTCGAGAGCATTCGAGAGCTACAGAAAATCGACAAGGAAAATGAATATTTCATATTCGTAAGTCCGGGAGAAGATCATTGCCTAGAAGAAACAAGCAATACGCACATCGTGGAGGTAAAATGCCCCACCTACCCCCTTTGGGAGCAGGTGGCGTTGCCACGGGCTGTAGCCAAGATAAGGCCAGACCTATTGCATTGTACGAGTAACACGGCTCCGATTCATTGCCCCGTCCCATTGGTATTGACCTTGCACGACATCATCTTCCTTGAGCCCAAGCAGGGAGGTAATACATCATGGTACCAAAACATGGGTTGGCACTACCGACGTTTAGTAGTTCCCCGTATACTCCCTAAGTGTAAGAGAATCATTACCGTATCTCATTTTGAACGTGATCGGATTCGAGAGGCCTTATGTCTGCCCAAAGAACAAATCATGGCGATCTACAATGGATACAGCCAGCATTTTCATCCCCTATCAGGCATATCCGCCATCACCCATAAATACATTCATTCGGACGATTACCTTTTCTTCCTAGGAAATACGGACCCTAAGAAAAATGTACCCCGCACCTTGAAGGCATACAGTCTGTATCTCAAGCGCTCATCAAGAAAGCGTCCTCTATTAATAGCGGACTTACGCGAAGACAAGCTGGATATGATATTGAGAGAGCAGCATATAGAGGAAATCAAGCCTTACCTGTCTTACCCAGGTTACATCTCCAACAAGGATTTGGCATACTTGTACAATGGGGCCTTCGTCTTCCTATACACCTCCCTAAGGGAAAGCTTCGGTATCCCCATGCTAGAAGCTATGGCATGCGGTACACCCGTGATAACGGGGAATACCTCGGCCATGCCTGAGATCGCCGGAAAGGGAGGATTATTGGCAGATCCTTTCAACGAAGAAGAAGTAGCTTCCTTATTGCTGCGGCTAGAAGAAGATCAAGCATTCCATGATGAACAAATAAAATATGGATTACAAAGATCCCGATTATTCTCATGGAATCATACGGCTAGGAAACTATTGCAAGTTTATATGGAAGTCATTCAATCCTTAAAGAAATGAATATCAGCGATCTTAAACAAAAGATAAAGAAAAATGACAGATTAAAGAGAACGGTTCATTACTTAATAATGAATCAAAGAGGCTCTTGCCCTAGATTATGGGTTAAATGGTTTGTCAATCCATTTATGTTAACCTATGGAAAACGGAGCAAGATCAGAAGATCTGCTATAATGAATGTCAGTCCCATTAACTCATTCATACTTGGACAGGAAAGTATAATTGAGCATTACGTCACGATAGACAACGGGGTAGGCCACGTACACATCGGTGATCATTCACGCATAGGCATACATAATACGATCATCGGTCCCGTTTTTATTGGGAATCAAGTTATCTTGGCTCAGAACATCACTATATCCGGGCTCAACCATACATACCATGATATTTCTAAACCAATCGTAAAACAAGGCATAACTACCTCCCCTGTGATCATAGAAGATGAGACTTGGATAGGAGCGAACACGGTCATTACCTCAGGCGTACATATCGGCAAGCACTGCGTGATCGGCGCGGGCAGTGTCGTCACAAAAGATATACCAGATTACTCTGTGGCCGTAGGCAATCCTGCTAAAGTTGTCAAACATTATGACCCATGCGGACAGCAATGGAAACGAACCCGATAAAAGGGATCAATGCGATTCCTCAAAATGATAACATTTCGCATAAAGACCGGCTATCTTATCGGGATGAAGATACTTGTCGGCATACCTCCGGTTCTTAGCTCCTAAATCGTCCAAATCCATATTCATGGCAGAGCGAAGCATTGAATTGACAGACCCTTGATCCGAGGGGGAAAAGACCAAGTTCGCTGTCACCCTCAGTAATTCACCCACATTCCCGCTATCAGGGCCAACGACACCCCGCCCGAACAAGAAAGCCATCGGAACTACTCCGGAATTAAGGATAACGCAACGCTGTATAAAGACAACATCAGACACCGCAAAATAATACGGTAAATCCTCATCTGATATAATCCGCTCATTATTCTCCGTTCGTACCCCTAAAAGATGTAATAAACAACGTATTACGGACAATAAAGGCTTCGGATAACTCCCCGGAAGCATTCTTGGGGCCAGCAAGAGCTTCTTCCTTCGAGGCAAAGAGAAAAAAGCTTTCAACGTCATCCAGACCTCATCTCTCCTCCGGAATTTGCCAAACGCCGTAACCACAAAAGTCCTCCGGTCAATGCCCCAATATTCTCTTGCCGCCTCTCTCGTCAGAGTATCGTCATAAGCGCCCAGATAAATCGGATGAGGAATTAGGACATGCCTACAATCAGGATATAGACCGGCCATCTTGCCTAGACTATAGTTACCGAGGTGTACCATGCAATCAGCCATTCTCTCTACCACTCTATAGCAAGCTTGATGCAAAGGACTTCCATAATGAGGGGATAAGTTGTGGCACGTATAATAAACCCGAGAGCCCTTCTCCTTAAAATATCTCAGCCGGGTCTCCAGCCGCTTATCGATATCCACGTCATTCACATTCCATCCCACCACTTCCTCAGGCCAATGAATGTGGATGATATCATAAGACCGGGATGGATTCCAAAACTCATCAACTGAGCTGATAGCCTCTATTCCATGAACAGAAAGCCTCGTTCGAATCACGGGAACAAATAAATTATCCCCATTTTTCTCTTTATAGACAAATAGGACTCTCATTTAATTTTATTGTTTTAATGTAAAGGTATGTATTTTTATCGAAAATAAGGAACACCTCATGAATAATTTAAATAAAAAACATATATTTGCCTATTAGGAGAATAATACACCTCTACTAGAAAAATATGGCATCAATACAAAAAGAGTTGGCATCTGGAATAATCTATACAGCTATATCAAAATACTCAGGAATCATCATTTCTTTAGCCGTGGCAGGTGTACTGGCCCGGCTGATCGATCCAGAGGAATTCGGGGTCGTAGCGATCGCCACCGTCATCATTTCATTTTTCAGTATTTTCAGTGATTTAGGGATCGCTCCAGCTATCATTCAAAACAAGCATTTAACAGAGGATAAACTTAACGATATATTCTCTTTTACACTATGGACCGGGATAGGGATCTCCATTTTATTCTTCTTGTCATCATGGCCAATCTCCTTATTTTACAAACAGAGTTCATTGCTATCCATATGTCATTTATTATCTTTCAACTTATTCTTTGCCTCAGCCAACATCGTTCCAAACGCACTATTATTCAAGGACAAAGAATTTAAATTTATAGCATACAGGAGTTTATTTGTTCAATGCATTGGAGGAATCATAGCAATCTTAGCAGCTATATCAGGAGCTGGATTATATGCCTTAATTATCAATCCTATATTCTCAAGCATCCTTATATTCATTATTTCCATAAGAAAAAAGCCCCAGAAATTAAAATACACATTTGGATCAAAATCCATTCATGAGATATTCAGTTATTCCGCATATCAATTCATGTTTAATGTGATAAATTACTTCAGCAGAAACCTTGATAAATTATTAATAGGAAAGTATATGAGTATGAATTCCTTAGGATATTACGAGAAGTCGTACCGCTTGATGATGCTCCCGTTGCAAAACATAACACATGTCATATCACCAGTCATGCATCCCGTCTTCTCCAATTTTCAAGATGATCCGCTTAAATTAGCCCTCTCCTACGAGAAAGTCATCCGCATCCTAGCATTCATCGGGTTCCCATTATCAGTATTATTATGGTTTTGCGCCAAGGAGATTACGCTCATCCTATTCGGAGACCAATGGCTGCCATCCGTTCCCGTATTTCAGATCCTATCCTTATCCGTAGGCATACAGATCATCCTGTCCACCTCCGGCTCCATCTACCAAGCAGCCAACGATACGAAAAGCCTGTTCATATGTGGCGTATTCTCAGCCCTATTGAACGTATCAGGCATCCTCGCTGGCATATTCATATTCAAGAGCCTCGAAGCTGTCGCATGGTGTATATGTGCGACCTTCGCCATCAATTTCATACAATGTTATGTATGGATGTATAAAGTGACGCTAAAACGCAGCCTAGCGTCTTTAATCAGACAACTTATTTCCCCGGCTCCGCTCGTGGGTATATTGATAGTATGCCTATGGTCTATCCACCAATCATCCATTATATTACCGGAGCTGGCAAACTTGTTCATAAAAGCGGTTATTGCCGTTCTCATCTCCTGCATATATATTCAATTGAGTGGCGTATATAACATAATTAACTTCCTAAAATCAAAGATAAAAAGATGAAAGCCCTATTCCTTATATTCCATGGATTTAACCCGGCGAACGGGATCAGCAAGAAGATACAATATCAAGTAGACGCTTTACAGGCATGCGGAGTGGATACAAGGCTTTGCTACATGCGAGAACCAGCTGGCAGGAAACTACGCATGATCGACTCCGAGATTTTACGGGATTACGGAACTGGCATAAAAGGCAAGATCCTTAAAAGAATCGAGTATTCCTCTATAGTGGAATACGTCAGGAAAGAAGGTATCGACCTCGTCTATATGCGCTCAGACAATAACGCGAACCCTTTCACGCTCCACATGGTATGGCAGATGCGTAAAAACCACGTGAAAGTGGTCATGGAGATACCTACATACCCCTATGATCAAGAATATATCGGTTTCTCCCGTAAGGCAACGCTGCTTATCGACAAATGCTTCCGCCATACGTTAGCTAAGCGGTTAAGCGGGGTCATCACCTTTTCCGATTACCAAACAATATTCGGTAGCCGTACCATACAAATATCGAACGGGATAGACTTCAAACAAATCAAGCTAAAGAAACACATAAACGACACGAGCCATGAGCTCCACTTGATCGGGGTGGCGGAAATCCATTACTGGCATGGCTTCGACCGCCTAGTAAAAGGCTTAGTCAATTATTACCAAGCAAACTCCGGATATAATGTATATTTCCACATCGTCGGCAATTTCGCGGCGAAACGGGAAGAGAACGATATTCTCCCACTCATCAAGAAATATAACTTAGAGAGATATGTGATCCTACACGGGATGAGACACGGGGAAGAATTGGATGAGCTCTTCGAACAGGCCGATATGGGCATAGGGAGCCTCGCACGCCATAGAAGCGGCATCACCCACATCAAAACACTGAAAAACAGAGAGTACGCAGCAAGAGGGCTCCCTTTCATTTACTCCGAGATGGACAGTGATTTCGAGGGAAAGCCTTATATACTGAAAGCCAAAGCAGATGAAAGCCCGATCGAGATTCCCGCTATCCTGGAATTTCATAGGGGGCAAACGCTATCTCCCTGCCAGATCAGGGAGTCCGTCCTATCGCTTTCGTGGGAGAGCCAAATGAGTAAAGTATTAAGTGAAATTGATATAGAAAACAAAAAATAGAATAAGCCATGATTCCTAAAATCATACATCTCTGTTGGTTAAGTGGTGATCCATATCCACGGAAAATACAAGACTGCCTTGATAGCTGGAAAAAACACCTTCCTAGCTACGAGATCATTTTATGGGACACGAAACGTTTTAACATCCACGAAGTCCCATGGGTAGAGCAAGCGTTCAACACCAAGAAATATGCGTTCGCCGCCGATTACATCCGGTTGTACGCTCTTTACCACCATGGAGGAATCTACTTAGACTCAGACGTGGAGATACTGAAGAGCCTCGATAACTTTCTTGAGCTGCCCTATTTCGTCGGGGCGGAAACTTCCGGTACGATTGAGGCGGCCATATTAGGAGCCGAAAAAGGTTGTGACTGGATCAAATGCTGCTTGGATTATTATGAAGGACGAAATTTCATACGTGAAGACGGAAGTTATGATATCCGTATGCTACCGGAGATCCTGAACGAGACCATACTCCGTCTAAAGCCCGTCATAAACATGCCCAGCGGTAGCAATATCGACGATCTGAAGAAAAAAGACCTAGGAGAGGCTGTCTATGTCTTGCCCAAGGAATACTTCTCGCCTAAGGTATTCGATTCGAGAGAGGTATTCCTCACCCCTGAGACCCATGCGATTCATCATTACCAAAACTCATGGTTTTCGCATAAGGCTTTCGCCTACTACCGTACACGGACATTATTCATCAAGATATTCGGATACAAGGCCGTAAGGTCTTTGGAGAAGATGCTATTAAAACGATAATTATCATGAAATGGGCAAAAAAATACATATCCATATACAATCAACCCCTAGACAACGTCCAGGAGGGGATCATTCAAGAAATCAAGCAAAAACTAGCGAAGGTACAAAGCGACGAGCCCGTGGTTACCGTATCCGTCATAGCTTACAATGAGGAGAGGCATTTATTGCCTTGCCTATGGGCGCTGAGTGAGATGAGATGCGAATATCCCGTGGAGATCATCGGCGTAAACAATGATTCATCCGATAGGACCGGTGAGATATTCCGTCTCGTAGGCCTCCCGCATTATTTGGAAAAACGACATAGTTGTGGATATGCCCGCCAATGCGGACTAGACCACGCACGAGGCAGGTACCATATCAATATCGACGCAGATACCATGTACCCTCCCCTATACGTCCAGATCCTAGTAGATCATTTGCGGATTCCGGGAAACGTAGCCTGCTGCTCCTCATGGAGCTATATCCCGGATGAGCGACACTCAAGGCTCGACCTGTTCTTCTACGAGTTGTCACGGGATATCTATCTATACTTTCTATCATTCAAGCGCCCGGAACTAAGCGTAAGAGGGCTCGTTTTCGCCTATCATACAGAGCCGGCCCGGAGAATCGGGATTCGGGTAGATATAAAAAGAGGAGAAGACGGTACATTAGCCATGCATCTAAGAGAAGTAGGTAAGATCGTATTCATTCACGATCGCAAGGCGAGGGCCGTCACAGGGTACGGAACGGTGGGTCAAGACGGCTCCTTGCTCAATAGCCTAAAAGTAAGGGTATACAAAGCGTTAAGGAACATACACCAGCTTTTCACCAAACAAGAAAAGTATCAAGACGAGGAATCTAATTTAATTAAATAAGTAACATTATCATATAATAAGAGACGGGATATACCCCGTCTCTATAACAAACATAATTTTTTAAAGATAATAAATTCATTTTTAAGCAAAAGATTACCCACCCCAATCTAGTCATAATAAACAATCAAATCAATCATTTAAACCTACATTAGAAAAAATTATACCATGTTATAAAACA
>ENA-UESU01002409-UESU01002409.1-human-gut-metagenome-genome-assembly--contig:-NODE-2409-length-12059-cov-4.108329_pt1 | contig 12059 bp, 7 predicted proteins | sample MGYA00243007_ERZ508008 | MGnify/ENA primary metagenome ERZ508008 (study PRJEB26167, sample SAMN06115399) | human gut metagenome | host: Homo sapiens | place: China:Henan | collected 2016-06-23 | study...
AGCATAATTGGAGAATTTCAGGTTTTTCAGGTTATATTGAAGCCGGATCCCTCCACCGTAATTATCCCGTTTCGAGCCTTTCATCACTCCGACTTTATTCGAATAGAAAAGATCGAAAGCATAACGGAACGATTCGTTTCCACCTTCTGCCATTACGGTATGTTTATGGCCGACCCCCAATTCCCGTACCGGAATGGACAACCAATCCACATCATTTCCTTCCTTCACCAATTTCAGAATCCGGTTATATGCATCCAACTTATCATCCGTCCATCCGGGTTTGGAAGATTTTTCATACAATCCGGAACGCACTTCGTATTCCAGTTTTTCTTCTGCATTCATCAGATTATAATCCGAAAGATCGGCTATTTCGAAGTTGGCACTACCGTTATAAGACAACTGCAATTTTCCGGCTTTGGGAAGTACTGTCTCGATCACCACAACACCGTTAGCAGCACGTGAGCCGTAAATCGCTGTAGCCGATGCATCTTTCAGAATAGTGATATAACGTACCCGGTTGGGGTCGAGGTCGAACACCTTCTGAGCGGTTACTTCGAAACCATCCATAATAAAAGTCGGCATATTCGGATTGTTTTCATACTCGGCCTTCAAACTACTGGACCCCCGGATTTCAAAATCAGGAATCGTATTCGGGTCACTACCCATTTCATTATTCACCACTTTAGTAAAAGAAGGATCGAGCACAGACAAGGTATTCAGGATATTTCCCGTAGAAATAGTCTTCAGTTCATCTCCGGAGAAGGTCTTGGATACACCGGTAAAGCTCTCCTTCTTCCGGGTAAAATAACCATTGACCACCACCTCTTCCATTTCCGCCACTTCCTCGGTCAATATCACATTCAACGTTTCTTGCCCGGCATATCTGACCTCCTGTGGCTTCATGCCGACAAATGTAAACATCAATACCGTTTCTTTCCCATCCTCCGGAATGGTGATCGAATATTTTCCATCGATGTCGGTCGATACGCCTAAGGTCGTCCCTTTAATTACGACGGTCACTCCCGGTAAGACCGCCCCGCTTTTATCTTTCACCACCCCTTTCAGTACTTTCGGCCCAGCCGGTACTTCTCCTTTTGCACGAATCAGAATGATATCATTGTACAGCTCATACTCCAAATTCACTTTTTTCAATACCATATCCAACACTTCGCTCAATTCTTTGTCTTTAACCTGAACGGAAACCTGACCAGCTTCCCGCACCACACCGGAATTATACATCATTTTCATACCGGTTTGTTGTTTCACGGCATCGACAAATTTCTCCACAGAAACCTCTTTCAAGTCTAAAGTCACCAGCTTGCTTTGAGAAAAAACATGAGCCGATAAATTCAGGCTAAAAACAAAAATGAAAACAATACAACATTTGATAAACATCAAATTTTTCCTAAACCTCTTTAAAAGGCCCGGAAATCGGATCAGACGATTTTTTTTCATACCATTGTAATTTAGTTAAGTAATTAAGAAGACTTTCGAGATAACAGGATTTTATTATTATCTATTTCATAATGAATATCCTGGAGTCTTTCCAACACTTGCAGGAAAGTATTGATCGAATCATACCGTTCGAGACTACCGGTATATTTCAGCTGTTTCATTTCCTCATTCCGGAAAACCACTTCAGATCCGTACCAACGGGACAGTGTTTCCATAATTTCCTCCAGGGGCTTATCCCTGAAAACAAAAACCCCGTCTTTCCAGCCTACATATTCTTCAACTTCGACTTTACGACTGATTAATTCACCGGACCTTTCCAGGATAGCCTGTTCACCTGGCGATAAGATTACGCTTTTCTTTGTATGGGAAGTATAACGTACACAGCCTCTCACTAAGGTGGTATATTCTGCTTTATCCATGTATGAACTTATTCCGAAAGCCGTCCCCAATACGGTCACCTCTCCCTGAGAAGTAATTACCTGAAAAGGACGTCCGTCTTCGGCCACGTCGAAATAGGCTTCTCCTTCCAAATACACTTTACGTTCCCCAGCAGTGAACTGCACCGGATACTTTATTTTCGATTCTGCATTTATCCATACTTTCGTATGATCTTCCAACGTGATGTAACACTCTCCGGCTGTGGGCACAATCAATTCATTATAAGCCAATTCCTGTATTTGAGGCGTAGATCGGTAAGTAATCTTTCCCTCTGCATAACTAATCTGAGTCCCATTTTTTTCCAGTACCTGCATGGAATCCCGCTCGAGATTCACCGTCTCGCCATTTGTCAGTCGTAATATAGCTTTGTAACTCCCGGGGCGAATCGTCTCTTGCTGTGCCGGTGGAACAACTTCTACCTCCGGTAATCCAAGATTCAGTAACCAACTCATTCCTAAAAGTAAAACCACCACTGCTGCTGCAGTAAGAATCCGGATAATCCTCTTTTTATGACGAAGCGATTTTTGTTGCCTGCTGAATTTGCCGAAAGCTTTCCGGGCATCGTATTGTTTATATTCCTCCAGCTTTTCAGCCAAAATATCTCCCTGACTCAACTGCCGAAACACATTTTCCAAATTCCGATCGTTCAACATTTCCCGAAATTCCTGCTTTTCCCTTTTCTCCAATGTCCCGGAATAATATTTTCTCAAAAGAGTAACCTGTCGGTCAAATTTATCTTTTTGCATCTTAAAAAACGTTCGATTCTTTTTGCGGGAATCCGCAAAAAGAATAATTGCCAGCTGACCAATGACAATTGACAATTACCTGGAAGCTTCGCTTCCATTAGAAAATATTAAGAAAAGAAAAATGAGAAAGAGAACGAAGAATAGAATCATTGATTATCAAACAAATAAAGAAGAAACCACCGGTTTGGAAATATGTGGTCAATTGTCACGCGACAATTGTCAATTAACTAAGTGCCCTCAGGGGGCAATAGCTTTTTAAACTTTACGAACCTTTTTATGGTGAATATCGCAGCATATCGGCGCATATATGAATTGATTGCCAGGCAGATCAGCTTCGGTTTAAATCCTGCTGAAGAAGAAGAATTGGAATGTTGGCTGAAAGAATCGGAAGAAAACAGGCTTTTGCATTCCCGGCTTACTGATCCTCATTACCTTATCCGGCAGGAAGAGAAGAGGAATTCGGTTGATGTGGAAAAACATTGGCGAATAGTTCGTAATCGTTTGACTGAGAGTAAAAGCAATAAGGGCTTATCCGGTCGGTATTGGAAATATGCAGCAATTATCATGTTGTTATTGGGAGGAGGAGTGTTGGGATGGTTTATGCAGCGGGAAGAAAATGTTCCTGTTGATGTGACGCAACAAATTCATCCCGGTATTTCAAAGGCCCGTCTGGTATTGGCCGATGGGAAAACTGTCGAGTTGGAGAAAAGAAATGGAGATACCCAATTGATCGATTGTGACGGTATGCTTATCAGTAACGATTCTTGCGGTTTGAAATACAACGGCCAAATAGAAATGCCGGTAGCAGACTGGCATACCCTGGAAGTTTCTAAAGGGGGAGAATATATAATGACTTTGCAGGACGGAACGGTTGTTTGGTTGAATTCAGAAACGAAAATGAGGTATCCGGTACAGTTTTCCGGACAGAACCGGGAAGTTTGGCTGGAGGGAGAAGCTTATTTTAAGGTAGCGAAAAATGAGAAACAGCCTTTTGTAGTAAAGACTGAAAATATGGATGTGAGGGTATTGGGTACCGAGTTTAATTTAAAGGCTTATGCCGATGAAAAATGGGTACAGGCTACTTTGGTACGGGGAGAAGTGGCTGTATTTACGGGGATGGATAAGTCTGTCCGGAATACGTTGAAGCCTGAACAACAGGCTGAGTGGGATATCGAAAAAGGAAAACTGGACGTGAAAACAGTAGAGCTCGATCTTTATATTGCGTGGAAAAACGGACAGTTTGTGTTTCGTGGACAACGTCTGACAGAGATCATGACTGTTTTAGAAAGATGGTATGATTTCGAGGTTTGTTATCAGGCGGATTGGATCAAAGAAGTTGAATTTGCGGGTAAATTGAATCGTAGTGCTTCTATCGAACCGATATTGGATGTCATTCGCTCGACTCATAAAATAAATGTAAATACAAGAGGTAAAACAATTGTATTTAGTGCAAAACAATAATTTTTAAACCAAACAAACGATGAACAAAATGCAAACAATCCACCCTTGGTTGGTGTGGAGAAGAAAAATTCTGATGACAATGAAATTAGGTGTGTGCTTTTTGTTGTGTACAGTGTTTCAGGTGTCGGCCCGTGTCACTGCACAAAATGAAAGAATGAATTTCAAGATGCATGATGCCTCCCTGAAAACTATTTTATGGGCACTTGAAAAGAAAAGCGAAATGGTTTTTTTCTATAGTGTTAAGGATATCGAACAGGTGACCGGAATTGATGTCGTGGCAGAGAATAAAACTTTGGACGAAATTCTGAGTGAGGTGTTGAAAAATACCGGTATCACTTATGAGGTTACCCATAATACGGTCGTGTTGCGTAAAGGGAAGGTAAATGCTGCTTTGCCTCAGAGTAAAACATCGGAAGTGACAGGTAAAGTGACTGACCGTTCGGGTAGTCCGCTTCCCGGAGTAACTATTTTAATCAAGGGTACCTCCCTGGGAACAGTAACAGATACCGAAGGGATTTTTAAGATCGCTTTGCCGCAAAAGAAAGATGTGGTGCTGGTATTTTCATTTATCGGAATGAAAACACAGGAAATAGTGCTGAAAGATGACAAACCTTTAAAAGTGGTGATGCAGGAAGATGCAAAAGAAATAGATGAAGTGGTCGTTACCGGTATTTTTAACCGTAAAAAAGACAGTTTTACCGGAGCTTCTGCAACTTTCGACGGGGAACAGCTGAGATCGGTGGGTACCCAAAACGTTATCGCCAGTTTAAAAACACTGGATCCTTCATTTAATGTACTTGAGAATAATGAGTTCGGTTCCGAACCGAATAAATTACCGGATATTGAAATCCGGGGAAAATCAAGTCTGATCAGTACCCGGGATGAATTGAGCGAGGACCCGAATCAGCCCTTGTTTATTCTGGATGGTTTCGAGTCTTCGCTGGAAGCTATTTATAATTTGGATATGAGCCGGGTTGCTTCGATTACTATTTTGAAAGATGCTGCTTCAACGGCCATTTACGGTTCGAAGGCTTCAAATGGAGTGGTGGTAGTGGAAACCATCCGTCCCAAATCGGGTAAGTTAAATCTGGCTTACAACGGAAATGCCAATGTTTCATGGGCTGATCTGAGCAGTTATAATTTGATGGATGCCAGTGAAAAATTGCGTTTTGAAAATTTGGTCGGCAGGTATGATGCATCGAATGATGTTGTGAAAGATGTTGAATTGAAAAAGTCTTATTATGATAAATTGGCCGATATTGCCCGCGGAGTAAATACTTATTGGCTGTCGGAACCTCTGCGGGTTGGCCTGAATCACCGGCATTCCCTCTATGTAGACGGCGGTGAAGGTGCATTTATGTTCGGTATCGGACTGGCATATAATGGGATTACCGGTGTAATGAAAGAATCCAAACGGGATAATATCAGCGGAAATATCGACCTGACTTACCGGCTGAAGAAATTTCAGTTTATGAATAAGTTTGATATGAACAATACGGACAGCAAGGATCCGATTGTCGCTTTTTCCCAATATGCCGACGCTAATCCTTATTATACGAAATACAATGAGAACGGCGAAGTGGAAAGGTGGCTGGAATATACGGATTATATTAAAGCTGCCAATCCGCTTTACAATGCTAAGCAGAACAGTTATAACAAGGGAAACAATTTGTCGTGGTCGGATAAGTTTATTGTAGAATATACTCCTGTCCCGACCTTGAAATTACGGGCTCGGTTCGGTTTTACACACCAGAGTACTCAGGCGGAAGCTTTTTATTCTCCTCTGGATACCCGTTTTGCCGAAACGGATTTCTCAGAACGCGGTTCGTATGGCAATACGGAAACACAGAGCAATAAGTATGAAGGAGAATTTACGCTTACTTATGCCAAAGTATTGAAAGAAGTACACCAATTCAATATCGTATTGGGGGGGTACCTTTCTGCTTTAGAGGCGAAATCGCAAGGATATTCGGCTATCGGTTTTCCGGTAGGAGATTTCACACTTCCTTCTTTTGCCAACAGTTATCCGGACGGAGGTTCCCCGGCTTATAACGAAAGTACGACACGTTCGGTGAGCGGGTATGTGATTGGAAATTATGCTTATGATAACCGTTATTTGCTCGATTTCAGTTATCGTGTCAACGGTTCGTCGGTATTCGGGACTAATAAGCATTATATCGGTACGTGGGCTGTCGGTCTGGGATGGAATTTGCACCATGAAAAATTTATTGCCGACCATTTTGACGGAATTTCCATGTTGAAGCTGAGAGCTTCCATCGGTAATCCGGGGAATCAGAATTTTTCTTCTTCGGCAACCATTACTACGTTCCGTTATAATTTCAATTCCTTTAATTATTTCGGAATGACCACTTCGCTGGCTCAGCTGGGAAATCCTGATCTGGAATGGCAGACAACCCTCGATAAAAATATCGGGTTCGATATTACGATTCTGAATAACCGTCTGACCCTGACCGGAGACTATTATTATAAGACAACCGATCCTTTGCTGATCGCTATCTCTATGCCGCCTTCTTCGGGAGCGACCGACAATATGACTTATAAAAATTTCGGCAAACAAACCTCCAAAGGTTTTACGGCATCGGCTACGTATTACATTATTCGCCGGATGAGCGAGCGGATCTGGTGGTCGGTTCGGGGTAATCTGCGGCATGGTTCCAATGAGCTGTCCGGTATCGGCAATCGTCTGGAAATGTATAATTCGCAGGAACGTGAAGGTGATAACAGGTCGACAAAACGGTACTATGACGGCGCAGACCCCGATGATATCTGGGCTGTACGTTCGGCAGGAATCGATCCCTCCACCGGACGGGAACTGTTTATTAAGAAAAACGGGGAATTGACTTATGATTTTTCATATGACGATGAAGTGGTGGTGGCCAACAGTCGTCCGAAGGTGGAAGGGGTACTGGGTACCAATTTTTCCTGGAAAGGTTTTTCTTGTAACCTGGATTTCCGCTATCGGGTGGGCGGTCATTCGTTTAATTCCGTTTTATTTAATAAAGTAGAAAACATCAGTACGAATTCGCTGATATATAATCAGGATAAGCGTGCTCTTTATGACCGTTGGCAAAAGCCGGGCGATAAGGCTCAGTTCAAGAATATCGCCAATTCGACATCCACTCCGATGTCTTCCCGTTTTGTACAGAAAGACAATTCATTGAGTCTGGAGGCTTTGAGGATAGGATATGAATTTTCTCCTGAGTTGGTTCATAAATGGGGGCTTGGCTCGTTACGTTTGAATGCCTATATGAACGATATATTCCGCCTGTCGACCATCAAGATGGAACGGGGTACTTCCTATCCTTTCGCACGCAGTGTGTCTTTCGCCATTTCATTAACTTTATAAATCCGATATCATGAAAAAATATAGAATCGTTTTTCCGCTTCTGTTAAGCTGTATTTTATGGTACAGCTGCACCGACTGGCTGGATTATAAACCGAGTGATAAACAGAGTGAGGAACAGCAATTTTCTTCCAAAGATGGATTTTATGCTGCTGTTAACGGGGTTTACAACCGAATGTCCGGGAACTCGCTTTACGGGAAATATCTGAGTTATGACATGATCGATATTCTGGGGCAATATTACGCTGTGGAGCAGTCGGATGAAAGCGATTATTATAAATACTTGCGGGCTCTGACCGAGTGGGATTATTCGAACGAGTCGGTTACAGGCGTACTGAGCAGTATATGGAACGAAGCCTATTCGACGATTATGAATACCAATGTGGTATTGAAGAACATCGAGGATGATGCTGTAAAGGACAAGGTATTACCGGAGCGGGAATATAAAATGCTCAAGGGCGAGATGCTGGCTGTCCGTGCAATGCTGCATTTGGATATGTTGCGTTTGTTCGGGCCGATTATGGCGAAAAATCCGGATGGACGCGGTATCCCTTACAATGAAAGCACCGATCCGCAAATCCTGTCCATTATGCCGGCCGGTACGGTACTGAAGGACTATATTATCCGCGATCTTACAGAAGCCGAAGCTTTACTGCTGGCCTCTGATCCGGTACTTACCGAGGGACCCCGTGCAGAATACGATGAGGTGAGTCAGGATAACTCCATGCGCTATCGGCAATTGCGTCTGAATTACTATGCGACGGTCTTGTTGACGGCCCGGGCTTATCTGTGGGGGGGAGATTACGGCAATGCCTTGACCGAAGCACGCAAACTGACCGATGATCCTCAGGTCAGGAAGTTCTTCCCGGTGGTTGAGTCGGGTAAGTTGTTAGGGAACAGTTCCGACCCCGACCGGATGTTTTCGACCGAGTGTTTATTCGGGTATTACAATAAAAACAGAGGATTGATTTATGACTATTCTTTTGGAGGAGGTAATACCGGAAAAGCTTTGCTGATACCCCGTACCGGATATGTAGATGGTATTTTGTTTTACAAATACGGGGGATATTGGGTCGGAGACTGGCGTTTCCAGTCGCAATGGGCCAGCGGAACCACTTTGGAAGGAAATGCGAGCTACCAAATGGTAAAATTCAAAGAAATTGCGGATCAAAAACGGGATGAGGTGACCAATAATAAAGATGAAAACCAGTTATTGCAGGCTCAGAAATTTTACGGAACCTTTTGTTCGCTGATCAAGCTTAGCGAAGCGTATTATATTGCAGCGGAATGTCTCGGTACGACCGGTTCCGAGGTGTACGATCTGCCGACTGCATGGACCTATTTGAACCGGATGTTCGTTGACCGGGGTACCAATAACTGGGGAACAGGAAACGGAGAGAGCTTTTTACAGGATTGGCTGACCTTGGAGTATATCCGTGAATTTGTCGGAGAAGGTCAGAAGTTCTTCTATTTCAAGCGTCGGAATATGGGATTCGATAATGATTACAACGGACGAAAAGAAGTAAAGGTGATGACTAATCCCGGCATACCAATGTTTGGAATACCTCCGACATACGATTATAAAGATAAAGCAACTGATGAAGAAAAGGAAGAACGCTTTGTACTTCCGTTGCCGAAAAGTGAATTGGATAACCGTTAAATACAGACATATGAATAGAATAAACAAATGGATATGGGTTGCCGCCATGGCAGGAATAAGTATCGCCTGCCAAAAAGAAAACGTCGGTTTGTACAACCGTGGTGACAGTATGGTATATTTTCAGGTACAGAATTTTTCAGGAAGTAACGGCGCCGAAGGATATACCACGAGGACTAATTTTTCGTTTGTCGATTATGCGGCAGCTTATACCTCAGTAGTATTCAATGCCAAAGTGAAGTTGCTGGGCGAGGTAAAAGATTACGACCGGGCCCTGAAAGTCGTTGTCGACGAAGAGCAAACGACGATGACTTCTTATGATGCTGTAACGAATCCCGATGGAGGATATATGATGGATTTCGATACGCTGAAAATCAAGGCCGGAAGCAACGAGGGAACTGTTGGAGTCCGTTTCATGCGGAATGCTTCCATCAAAAAACAGGTGGATACATTGGTCTTGAAATTAGAGGCCAATCAATATTTTGAGGTACTCAATGCTTATAAATCCAGCAATGTGTGGAGTAATACAACGGCAGATACGATAGACGGAACCCGCTATACATTTCTGATCAGTGAAATTTATACGCAGCCGAGTCGGTGGGGGGATGTTGCTGCCGATCAGTATTTCGGAAAGTGGAATCCGGTCCGATATGCCTATATCAATGGCTTCTTTGGCTTTACGACAACGGATTGGACTTGGGCCACCGGCAAAGTCAGCAAAGGACGGATGCCTTTTTACGCCCGGGAATTGCAGTCGGAATTGCAACGGAGAGCAGATGAAGGCGATCCGGTATACGATGAAGACGGCTCTTATATGCAATTGCCGGATGCTTATCGTGTGGATTACTCGAATGTCGTGTTAAAACCTTAAAATATAGAAAAAATGAATATATTGAAAATTTCGCGTCTGAGCATGTTGTGGTTTTGCCTGTTGGCAATAGCCTGTGCGGAAGACAAAGGAAATTATACGTATGAAGATAAAGCGGTCATTACGATAGATAGCATTTCATCAATGCTGTCGGTATTGGCCAATGCGGAATATATCGATTTAAAACCGGTGGTTACTTCCAATTTGGAAGGAATTATTGATGAGCGGAATACGAACTTCGAATTTGCTTACCAAAGGAAAAATTCGGAAGGTGAATGGGAAGAAGTTGCCAATACGAAAGACCTTCATATGTTAGCTGCATTGGAGTCCGGCAGGCATGCATTTTTGTTCTCGGTAACCGATAAACGGACGGAAGTAAAGACCCTGAAATTGTTTTATGTCAATGCAACGACCATTACCTCGGAGGGATGGATGTTGCTTTGCGATGAAGGATCGGAAGAACGGGTGCGTTTAGATATGCTGGCGCAGATTTCTGTGGACCGGATTGTTCCGGCTTATGATGTAATCCGGCGAAAGGATGGAGTACCGGAACAGTACCACGCTGCGAATATAGGATTCTATGCCACTGGAAGTGCTACCGGTAACCGGATTATTGCAATGTCCGAAGATGCGGCTTACTGGCTGGAGACAACAGATTTTAAAGGTGGCGGAGAATTTCTTGATGTAGAGAGTTATCACGAATTGAAATCGGCAATGTTTCTGGCTGCTACTGACGATCATATTGTAAATTTTGTGTCAGTGCCTTATAAAGGACTCTATAAACCAGAGCACGATGCTGTTATCTGCGTATCCCGGGAAGGAAATGTCTATGCCTGGAATACGGTGGAAGTAGAAACGGGATTCGAGTATCCGATTAATACTTCCGTCCGGGGAGGAACGCCTGAATACAAGGTGGCGCCTTATGTCGGGACTACGCTGAAAAGACCGTTGTCATCCGACTTTGGTATCGCCTTGTTGTTTGATACGGATAATCATCGTTTTGTTTACTGGAGTGGTGAAGGTGTTACAGGTAGCGATGTCGCTGGAAAAAAGCAGGTGTTGCATCCGTTGGAAGATCCGGAGAATAAAAATTTTAGTTACAATACGGGAAATATGGATTTGGTGTGTATGCTTAACACCTCTTTTTCCGAAGGAATGGTGTATTGCATTATGCAGGAAGATGGCAAGCGGCATATTTATGAGGTGAATTTGGGAAGCGGGGAATTTAAACAAGGGGCCTGCCATTTGGATGTTATGGCGGAAAATTTTGCCAATGCCACTTGTTTTGCTGCCAGTTCCCAGTATTATGTGATTTATTACGCTTATGGAAATAAAGTCTATGCTTACAATGTGGGATCAGGGGTTTCCGAACCGGTGATTACTTTAGAAGGCGAAGAGATTACCTGTTTGAAGTTCAACCGCTATGATTATCCGTGGGGCATCGATGACTTGTGTTCGAAATATGACGATGAAATCAAAAATATATACCGAGACCGTGAAAATCAACTGATCGTCTGTTCTTACAAAAATGCCGCTACGGATAATAATGGAGGAATGCTGCGTTTCTATGATGTGAGCGGATCGGGTATGAAGTTGACCCTGAAACCGGGCTGGGAGTATTCCGGGTTCGCTAAAATTAAAGATGTGCGTTATAAAGAGGTCCGTTGAGAAACAGGAAAAACAGTGTGTGGTTTTATTTTTCTCTCATCACCGCATATTTACGGTGATGAGAGATTTGGGGGAGGGCAACAGAAAAAGGAGGCTATCTGGCTTTTGGGTCATCAGACAGGCTCTTGAAAGTCAGATACGGTTGATCTGAAGGTAAGTGGCCAACAATGAAATGAAAAAAGCAGCAATTTCAAATTGCTGCTTTTGTGATTCAGGCGGGATTCGAACCCACGACCTACGGCTTAGAAGGCCGTTGCTCTATCCAGCTGAGCTACTGAACCAACACTTTTACGGTTTGGCGGTGCAAATATACGCTTTAATATTTTTATTCCAAAAGAAATAATGTTTTTTTATTCGAAACTTCTGATGCTTTGTTGTTTATAAGCCGAATTAATTGGTTTA
>ENA-UESU01002435-UESU01002435.1-human-gut-metagenome-genome-assembly--contig:-NODE-2435-length-11993-cov-4.614720_pt1 | contig 11993 bp, 7 predicted proteins | sample MGYA00243007_ERZ508008 | MGnify/ENA primary metagenome ERZ508008 (study PRJEB26167, sample SAMN06115399) | human gut metagenome | host: Homo sapiens | place: China:Henan | collected 2016-06-23 | study...
CCATGGGCAAACATCATCGGGAGAAGACCGATGACAAGAGCAAGCGAAGTCATGAGAATCGGTCGCAGACGAGCCGAATTCGTATTTGTTACCGTCGTACACATTGAATGCATGCCGGATCTGTTTACTATAAGGATATTTTTCACATACAGCATAACGTCTCAGATCGAACCAGCGATGTCCTTCGAAGCAAAGCTCCTTGCGGCGTTCCAGCCGGATTTCTTCCACCAGTTTTTCTCCGGTATAATTGGTATGTACATAATTCCGGATTCTGCTTTCACGGAGTAACCGCAGATATTGGTTGGCTCCCTGGGAATTATCCTCCATGGCATATGCTTCAGCCAGGTTCAGATATCCTTCGGCAATCCGTAACGTGTAAATATCGGATACGTGTGGAACTGCGATCGTATCGTATTTCCATTGTAATGAATTTGCAGAAGTACTTTGGTTCTTTCCGAAAAAATATCGGCGGTAATCATTCTCTTGGTCATACAATTGTACCAAGCTGTCAGATACTGCAAAATCACCTCTGTCTCCGGTCATTCCATTGTAAAAATTCATAGAACCCTGTGAAAAAAGAACTTCCGTATTGTCTTCCGACAGGAACACTCTGGCGGAATCCCGGGCGGACATATAGTAAAGCCGCGTATCTTCTTTCAGTAATTCTTCTGCTATGAGAGCTGCATTATGCCAGTCCTGCATGTAAAGATATACCCGGCTGAGCAACAATTGTGCGGCCTCTTTGGAAGCCCTGTGCAAAGGACGTTTTTGCGGACTCTCTGTTAAATAATTCACTGCAGCCTTCAAATCTGTTACTATCTGTTCATATATTTTTGCAACGGGTGTACGCTCAAATTGGGTTTTATGGTCTTTGTCGTGTTCTACATATTCCGTTAATTTTAAAGGTACTCCGTAGTCTGTAGCCGAAGTAGCTTTGTTATATGCTTTCCCGTACAAATTGACCAGGGTGAAATAGAGAGAGGCCCGTATAAAATGACACTCTCCTTTTACCCGGATCCGGTCCAGTTCTTCGGACGGAGAATTGACAGAGATATCGTCGATTTCCTTCAAAATAACATTCATCACATTGATGCGACGGTAAAAATCGAGCCAGGTTTGGCTATCGTCCCGCAACATATCTCCCGTGGGATTGCGTCCGACCTCCAATTGCCAGGCGTAATAGCCGAACAGATTTACGCCACAATTCGGCCAAAAGAAAACAGCGAGGCCCGGACTGCCCACGGTAGTGACATCGTCATCCATGACATTCAGGAAACCGGCATGATCCGTTGAGATATAAGCTCTGTTCTGAGCAGGCAAGTAGCCGTCACCCAATAACACTTCATCGAAATGAGAGACCTCTTTTGCCACTGTCTGCGACTGCGAATACTCTTTCAGGAAATCGTCGCATCCGGAGCAAAACAAGGCGATTATGATTCCGTATATCAATTTTTTCATATCCATTATTTTTATCAGAATGAAACATTTAGACCTATCGTATAATTCGGACGTACCGAAAGATTCGGTTTAGCAAATCCAGCCTGCGAAGGGTCCTGACCTTTCAGGGCCTTGGCAGAAATGGTAAACAGATTCTGTGTGCTGAAAGAAACTGAAGCGGAAGAAAACGGAGTCTTTTTCAGCAATTTGGGTTGTAAGGAATAACGTAAAGTCAGTGTCTGCATTTTCAGGTAATTACCACTAACCACCCGGATGTCGGAATTGTCGTACATATCCCAGAGATTATAGGCAAAAGTTTTGGTTTTATTACTCTGTTCTTGAGACCAATGACGGTTATAATAATCGTACATCTCATCCGAACGGTTGATAATGGCCGGGATGCGGGTATGGTTTTCATCTCCGGGCACTTGCCAACGATTGACAAATTCTTTTCGTACATTATTTTCAGCACTGACTCCCGAGATAATCGGTTCGTAAAGAGCAAATAAACGCACTTTGGAGCCCAGACTATAAGCCAGGTTAAAGGACAAAGTGATTCCTCGCCAGGTAAATGTATTGAAAAGGTTACCGTTAAAGACCGGTTCACGTACTCCGCTGTTGGTCATCACCATGCGGACTACTTCTTCCAGACTTTTATTTTCCAGCAAATGCCGGCGGTCGGCATAATCGTCGAACACCGGAGTTCCATTTTGTGCGTTCAGACCCAGTAATTTATAGGAGTAAAACGTACCGATAGGCTCCCCGCTAATAATAGCTGTACCTGTCAGATAATCTTCCAATTCGTATTTTTCGACAGCATCCGTTTGGGCTTTGTTTTTGTTGGCCGAATAACTGGTAGAAATTCTCCAGGCAAAATCGTTGATTTTAACTGGGGTAGCAGACAAATTGATTGAATAACCGATATTTTCCAAATTTCCGTTATTCATCAGATAAGAGGTTAAACCGTTAGTAGGAGCTACATTTACCCAAGAGAAAACATTTTCAGTCTTTTTGTAGTAAAAATCTCCACCGATATTCAAACGTCCATCAAAAAAACTCATATCCAGTCCGACATTAGTTTGTTTCGTTTCTTCCCATTTCAGGTTGGGATTCGGGAACTGGTATACATTGGAGACGTTCTCATTATAATAAGAATTTATCGGTTGCTGAGTGATCAGCATATTCGGAGTTTGTCCGTCCAGCATATTTCCCTGCATACCGTAAGACAAGCGCAAGCGCATTTCGGATAGCCAGGGCGCCTCTTTCAGGAAAGTTTCCTGTATATTCCACATACCGGATACCGACCAGACTGGTAATAAACGTTCGTTACTCCGGCTTCCGAATTTATTGGAAGCATCCATACGTCCGTTTACATTTAATGTAAAATACTCTTGATAACCGTAAGTCAAGGATAAATATACACTTAACTGGTTAGTCAATCCCCGGTTCAGGGTCAGGTGGTTTTGCTGGAGCCATTCCTTATATAAAGGGTAGTCGTCGAGGTTCAGGGAACTCATGTCAGCAAATTGCATGCCTCTTTCCTTCAAGTAGCCTCTCACTTCATTATCCATAGATTTGGAGCGTAACATATTGACTTCATACCCCAACAGGGCTGTTATCAAATGCTGATCGTTTGCTCCGAATAGTTTACGGTAATTGGATTGTAAACGGAATGTCAGATTTTCAGTATCTGAATTTTTGGTTTTCAAAATGCCACCATAGGGAAGAATACATTTCCCGTCATCTCCCGGTGTCGGTTTATCTTCGTATTCCCCGTTTTTTAAAGCAGCGACATAGGCTGTTTTATCGCCCCACCAATCCTCCTGTAAGGTACTGCTGACAGAATATGAACCGGTAGCTGTAACATCCCAGGTGGGCCGTATGTTGTATTTCAGATTTAAATCGACCTGAATGCCCTTGCCGTCATATCCGCTGGAGCTGTTATCAATTTCGTTGACAATATTATAACGCAGGTATTTATTCCCCTGTCCACCGTATCCTCCTCTATAACGTTCATAATAAAACAGGGAACCATCTTCGTTGAAACAAGGTAATGCCCGGGTTGTATTGTAAGCATAATCCATCGCATCAAGGGTGGAGACCAGATGGTTTTTCTTTTGTACATTGCCGTTCAATTTGATTGCCATCAGCATTTTGGGAGTCATCTGTACATCCATTTTTGCAGCTACAGTATACCTTTCTGTATAAGTTGTATTGGAAACCCCGTTATCCCGGTCGTATCCCAGGGAGGCGTAATAACGAATGATATCCGAACCTCCGCTTACATTTAACGTATGGGAATGGGAATATGAATCCCGGGTCAGAATATCGAACCAATCGGTATTGACCTGTTCATACCAGGTTACCTCGTTGAGGAAGGTATCGTAGTCTGTCAGACCGCTCTGTAAACGATAAAGAGCACCTTCGTATCCTACCATCGGCATTTGGGTAGGAAATATATAATGCTGGTCTGCCAGTTCTTTCCCGAATCGTACCCGTTCCTGAGAATTCATCAGATTGATATTCCGGTCGGTATAGCGTGGGCGGCGGGTGATTTTAGAAGAGTGTGTATAAGAAAGAACCGGTTTTCCGATCCGTCCTTTTTTGGTAGTTACTACAATCACTCCGTTTGCTGCACGTGTTCCATATAAAGCTGTTGCAGAAGCGTCTTTCAACACATCGATCCGTTCGATATCCTGAGGATTGATACCGGCAATGGCATTACCGATAATATTCAGATAATCGGGATTATTCAAATCGTCTGGATTGACATCGACAGGGTCTGTCATCACGATTCCATCCAATACCCACAGGGGTTCCCGGTTTCCCAGCAAAGTAGAAGTACCCCGGACACGTAAACGGGGAGTAGCTCCCACTTCTCCGGAATTCAGCATAAAAGCCATATCAGGAATACGTCCTTCCAACATTTGGTCGATGCTTGTCACTCCCGGAATCAAAATATCCTCTGCTTTAACTGTTGTAATGGCGCTGGTTTGTGTCCGCTTATCCAGTACCTGGTAGCCGGTCACCACCACCTCATCCAGTTCCTTCTGATCTTCATAAAGAATTACATTTATCTCCTTTTGACCGGCATATTTTACAGAAGTTGTCTGCATGCCGACAAAAGAAAATTCCAGTACAATCTGTGCCTTGGTTTTGGGATAGCTGAACCGGAATTTACCATCCGTATCGGTAGAAGTTCCGATATTTGTGCCGGCGATCTTCACCGTTACTCCCGGTAAGGCATTTTTTTGAACATCGGTAACCGTTCCGGTAAGGAGAACGGTTTCCTGCTCCTGAGCTTGTGGTATAGCCGGGGTTTCCGGACCAGCCTGGGATATCAGAATCATATCTTCCTGAATTTTCCAAGTCAACCCGGTCCCTGCTAAAATACGATCCAATAAACTCGTTACACTCTCGTTATGGGCTTCTACAGAAATCTGTCCCAGTTGTTCAGTTTGTTCGGTGTTGTAGATAAAACTCAAACGGGTTTGTCGTTGAATTTCATTCAATACCTGCCTGACCGTTACCTGCTTGAAATTCAAAGTTACCTGCTCGTGCTGTGCAAAAGCAGTAGCAGATACGGAAAAAGTCAGCGTACACATCAATACTGAAAACATTCTTGCAATCTTCCAACTTTTCCTCCAATATCCTCGGGGAACCTGGAAACACCATCGACTTTTTTTCATAAATTTGTAATTAAGTTGATATCTAGCGTATTAAGATTATTTGTCCGTTCATCCGGAATTCCACTCCTGTCACGTCGGTAATGGCCGACAAAATCGTTTCTATCCGCTCATAACGTTTGATATGACCGGAAAAGTGAAGAGTCCGGCTTCGTTTTCCTACAAAAAGAAACTCTTTATCGTACCATAGCGACAGAGTGTGCATGATCTCTTCCAGGGGTTCGTCTTCAAAAACGAAATATCCCTCTTTCCAGGAAATATAGGAAGTGACATCCACTTCCTTTAAAGTAACCTCTGTCGTTGTGCGGTCAAAGTCAGCTAATTCTCCGGGTTTCATCCGGATTTCTTTTTGATCACCCCATTCAAGCGCTACAGCACCTTCGACCAGTACGGTCCTTACCCCACGGGTGTAGTGGGTATTCACATCGAACACCGTTCCCAGTACCCGGATTTTAACCTCTTCTGTTTCTACATAGAAAGGGCGGTTTTTATCGGGAGCCACTTCGAAATAGGCTTCTCCTTTCAGATATACCCGTCTTTCTTTTGCATGGAATGCGACCGGATATTTTAATTCGGTCGCTGCATTCAGCCACACCCGTGTCCCATCTGGCAATACTATCCAATACTCGCTCCCCCGGGGTACTTCGATACGGTTATATTTATTTTCTTCTTGCCGGGCTGTCGTATCATAAATCAACCCTCCTCCTGCCTGGTATGCTTTTACCTCCTCATCCACATATATTTCTGTTTGTTCTTCCGGATCCAACTGATATTTTTCTCCGTTATCTAATGTCAAAACCGGACTTAAACAGGCCACTGTTGCCTGTTTATTTTCCATTTTCTCTTTCCAGGTATACCACAAACTCAGTGATAATGAAACCGGTAACACCACTGCGGCATATTTCAACCACTTCAGTCCCCTGCGCGGACGGACAGCGGGAGCTCCGAACGTCTTTTCCCTCACTTTTTTCCAGGCATCTTCTACATCGGTCTGTAAATAATTTCTTATTTCATTTACACTCAATTGCTTTTTTATTTTGTAAAAAAGTAACCGGTGTTCTTCCGATTCATCAATCCAATTTTCCAATTTCCCTTTTTCTTCCGGGGAAAGTCCACCCACCAAATTAAGTTGTATCAGACGGCGTATGTAATTATTGTCGTATTCCAACATTCTATAAGATTTGCTAATTTTACTCTATATATACGATGAGGGGGACGAAAGGAGGTAGCAGATTTTTTTATTTTTTAATGTGAATATACGGTTACCCATATATAGCAAAAGCATTCTTGCTGATATTCAATAAAAAAACGGGATCCGTTTTATTGGATCCCGTTTCTGCTATTGGGAATTAATCTTGATAAAATTGTCACATGAAGCAATGGGTCAATCTCTTCTGTTTAAATAGATCATGATGTAATAAAGCAAGGTGGCCAGCGAAGAGAGAGCTGCAATCACATAAGTATAGGCTGCCCATTTCAAGGCATCGAAAGCATATCCCTGGGTTTGATAATCCGTGATTCCGGAATTGCGTAGCCAGGCTAATGCGCGGTGACTGGCATCGATCTCTACCGGTAAGGTAACGAAACTGAATAAGGTCATAATGGCAAAAAGCCCGATCCCGACCAGCAATAGTCCCGGAAAACTGTTCACCATCAGGATACCGGCCAGCAAAATCCATTGTACCCAATGGGAAGCGAACTCTACTGCCGGCACCAACGTTGACCGTAGCTTAAGCATACTGTATCCTTTGGCGTGCTGCAGAGCGTGGCCCGTTTCGTGGGCAGCTACGGCTGCAGCGGCGATACTGTTTCCGTAATAGACATCCCGGCTGAGGTTAATGGTTTTATTCACCGGATTGTAGTGATCGGTCAGCATCCCTTCCACAGAACCGATTTTAACGCCTGTCACTCCATTATCCCGCAACATTTTTTCCACTACATCTCTTCCGGTCATACCGTTTGCTGTGGGTATTTTCGAATATTTCTGAAACCGGCTTTTCAGTTGATGACTGATCAGCCAGCTAATAACTGTGAAGCCGATGAATATAACCCATATCCAAAGACTACCTCCAAACATTGTTGTATTTTCCATTTTTTATTTATCGATTGATATTTATCTTTTTCTTCTGTGCAAAAAATGCGCCAAAGTTTTTATTGTATACGCCTGATATCGCTTTTCCTGCATTTGTTTTTTAATAATTAACAAATACTGACATCAAATGAGGGAGTAAAAGATTTATACGGATATATATTATTTATTTTATTTAAAAATAATTGACTTAAAAATTGTAATATTTGTCTTTAAATAGTATATTTGACGAGTATGTGTAAATTCTCTGCTTATTAATTTTAAATATTTTGCTTATGAAAAAGCTCAACTTTATTTTGTTACTGAGTTGTTTCTTTTTGACTGCTTGTCAGGAAGAAGATTTATTACAGAGGACTTCGCACGGGAAAGAGGAAAAAGAGTTGAAAGGGGATATCTTGTGGAGGAATAAAAGTGTGGAGAAAACTCTACAGACCAAAACGGTAGGGGTGAAATCGAAATATTGGCGGCCCGGGGACACAATCCGTATAAAATTTTTGAACGGTACTACGGAATTGCAACAGCAAGTACGTCAGTATGCTGCTTTGTGGTTGGAGTATGTAGATCTGAATTTTGAATATGTGGAGGTCAACGAAACGGCAGATGTAAAAATCGGTTTCGGTATGGATGAAAAGTGGATTGCCTGGTCGACTATCGGAACGGATTGTAAAGCCATTCCACAAAACGAACCTTCCCTGAATTTCGTGTGGTTAGAAGAGGAGGATGAATTGGGTATTAAGGCCGAAGTTTTACGAGGCTTCGGCAGTGTATTGGGGCTAGGCTTCGAGCACCGGAATCCGGATTCGCCTGTCCGGTTTAAGTCCACGGCGGATATAGCCGGTGAATATAATATTTCGGAGGAAGAAGTGGAAGAGTTTAAGCAATTATATACGGAAGGAGAAACCGATACAACCAGATATGATAAAAGTTCGATTATGGTGCTTACTATTCCTCGTTCTTTGGTGGTTACCCCCAATTTGGCTACCAGCCGGAATGTCGATCTGTCCGAAAACGATAAGGCATTGATAGCAAAGATTTATCCTCCGGTTGTCATGAAGGTATTAGTAAAGGGAAAGAATATTGCGTTTTATGTCGGAGCGAGTGGATGGGCAAGCGTTCCCGGGGAACATAGCGAGCGGATGGTGGATTGGGGTGATGGGAAAAGGGAATATCTGCTGCAGGATGCTCTACTTCAACAACATTATTATGGTAAGGACTCATTGTATGAAATCCGGTTTTGTGGTCCTGCAGCGGAGTATCAGTTATTTTATTTTATCGGTGAGGGGGATGTCGTTGCCGTAGATGCCAGTAAAAGTAGTAAGTTAGCGACATTCTATTGTTTTTACAGTTCGGTAGAAAGCCTGGATTTTTCCCACAATCCGGAATTGGAAATTTTATCCTTACGACATGTTCCACAATTGACCTATTTAAATGTATCTCAAAATGTAAAATTACAAACACTGGAATTTTCTGAATCGAATATATCGACTGTTGATTTGAGTCGAAATGTGAATTTGGAAAATTTGATTTTGTCTGATTCTCCGATTTCTTATCTGGATTTAAAAAATAATACGAAACTGGTATTTATCAATGCCGAGAATGTTGGTGCGGGACTGAAAAGTATTGTTGACAATTTGCCTTACGTACCTGTTGAAGCCGAAGCTGATATATGGGTTCGAGTTGAAGCAATAGCCAATAGTATCCAGGATAAGTGCCGATTTAAAAATTGGGAGGCAACATTTGAAAAAGAGAATAAAAATGTGTTGGGTAGAGAACGGATTGTTCAGAAAAATAGTTTAAACTATATGTTACCGCTACCTCGCTAATGTATGAATGACATATTATGTATAAAATAGGTATAATCGTACAACTGGTAATGTTATTATCGTTCATGTCGGGGTGCGACCGGGAAAATGTCGGAGAACTCAGGCGTGAATTGGAGGAGCTGGAAAAACAATTGAAGGTGTTGCAAAGTTGGCAGGAAAAAGTGAATGAAAATTTGAAAACTCTGCAGAAATTGTTGGAGGGATTGAATCAGGGTAAATACGTCACTTCGGTCATGGAGACGTCGGCGGGTTGTACGATTATTTTAGATCAAGAGTTCGTTTTACAAATCCGGAACGGTGAAAAGGGAGAGGATGGAAGGAGTGTGGGAATCGTCACTCCTTCTGTTTCTGTATATGATTCTTTGGATGGACATATGTATTGGACGATAGGTGGAATATTAGTGAAGAATGATCAGGGGGAATGTATTCGGGTAGATGGTGAATCAGGTGAGCAAGGGGGGAACAGGGAGAACAAGGTGTTCAGGGACCAAAAGGAGATCCTGTTTTTGTGGAAGGAGGGGTGGTGGTTGAGGAGGAGTATGTTGAATTTACTTTGGCAGATGCTTTACAGACTAAGTTCCGTTTGCCCCGTTATCGAACAATGTCTTTAGAGTTTCCGCAAGGAAAATCATTTCGTCTACCTCGTTGTGTGGAAAAAGATATTCTTTTTACTCTTTCCGGTGGAAATGAAAAAGTGAAAATGAATGTATTGGAATATGGCGGTTGTCGTGCTCAGGTTGTTATGACGGAAGGGAAAAAAAACGAAGGAATCATTCGTACTCAATCGGCAGAAGAACAGGGAGAAGGTGCGATAGTGATCTTATTGACAGAAGATGAGGGGAGATGTTGGAGTTATCGGCTGAATATTACGACTTTGCCTACACCGAAGATGATCCGTATCCCGGGAGGAAGCTTGGATATCATCGGACCTCACGGTAAAGGATGGGAACTGACGGAGTTTTGGATGAGTGAGACTGAAATTACCGAGCAGCAATATTGTGATTTTTTGAATGATGAAGGAATAATCAGAATAAATGATATCCCTACTATCGGGAGGGGAGATACGGTTTGGTGTATATGGTATTATCATGATCCGGTTTATGAAAACGGCAAGTGGAGTTCTCGAATGGGGGATGTCATCGGGGAGCAGGGGATGATACAAAAGGATTTTGGAGATTATCCGGTGGAAGGTGTGAAATGGGCCGGAGCGAAGGCCTATTGCCGCTGGGCCGGTGGAAGTCTACCGACGGAAGCGCAATGGGAGTATGCCGCACGGGGGGGAGCACAGAACCCCAAAGCCGGAACAGAAATTTATGCCGGAGGAGATAACGTCGATGAGGTGGCTTGGTGGAGAGAAAACCGACAAACTCCTGGCGCTAAGTACAGAAATAACTTGGTTGGGGGGAGCGTTCATCCGGTAAAAACAAAGATGCCCAATTTCCTGGGACTTTATGATATGTCCGGGAATATTGCAGAATGGTGCGAAGATTGGTATGGGGAAGAATATCCGGTTCGTGGACGGAAGAACAGAGTCGATCCTCAGGGACCGGAAACCGGTTCAGCAAAGGTGATACGGGGTGGAGGATGGGTCAACTGTCTGGAGTGGCATCATGCTTGGCCGGAAACGGTGGATCATCTCGAAGTGAATAGCAGGTGTTGGTGGCCGGTTCCGGATGAAGGTACTTCTTCAGAAGAGGGTTTTCGATTGGTGTATATGAAATAAAATAAGGATGTATTGGTTTAGGTTTCTTTTTGTTGTTTTACTGTTTCTTGGGGGAACGGCTTGTCAGGACCAGGAGGTGAAAGAATTACGTCGGGATCTGGATCGTTTGGCTGAACAATTGGCTAAGCTGCAATTTTGGACAGAAAAAATAAATAATGATATCGGCGTATTGCAGGCATTGGCGAATGTTTTGCGGGACAAAAAGGGTATTACCTCGGTGGTGGAAAGTTCAGAGGGGTATGTGATTACTTTGAATGACGGACAGGTGTTGCATATTTATCAGGGTACTCCTGGAGATCGGGGGAAGGATGGTGAAATAAGATTACCTTCTATTGTGATACGTGATTCCTCGGATGGACATGCTTACTGGGCGGTTGGGGGTGAATTGCTGTTCGGTTCCGACGGATTAGCTGTACGGGCCGATGGGAAAAAAGGCGAAACAGGGGAAAACGGAGGGCCGGGAATTGCTGGAACGACTCCGCAAGTACAAATTAATGCCCTGACAAATGAATGGGAAATTTCTACGGATGGTGGAATGACGTGGTATTCTACAGGTGTAAAAGCGACTGGTGAAGCGGGAGAGAAAGGTGAAATCGGACCTGCTGGCCCGGAAGGAAAACCGGGGGAGAAAGGTGAACAAGGAGAGGCTGTGTTTGCTAAGGATGGGATCAGAATAGAAGAAGAGTTTGTCGAATTTACCTTAGCTAATGAGGAAGCTACGGTTTTGAAGATACCGCGTTACCGAAAACCGGAATTGGTGTTTCCCGAAGGTAATTGCGTTGTGATGAAATGCTGGGAAGAAGCAGATATTCCTTTTTTGATTCAGGGGAACGGTGGTGGGGTAAGCGTGGGGATACTGGAGAATGGGGATTGGCAGGGAAAAATCGAAATGACAGGTGAATATTGCGGTGTTGTAGTTGTGACGGCTCCCGGGCAGCCTGGGAAGGCGGCTGTGATAGTGATTCTGAATGACGAACAAGGGCGGGTTTGGACTTATTCTTTGAATTTAACGGCATTATAGAGAATAATAATGAAATGTATTTTTATTTTGCTCATATTGGGAGTCTTTTGTGGAGGATGTTACGAGAGTAAAGTGGACCAATTCCGATAGGAGCTTATCCGTAAACAATTGTTGGCAATAGAAAATTTGCAGTATGAATTGAATGTAAATATCAGTGCTTTGGCCTCCTTGGTAGAGGCATTGAATAGTAATAAATATATTGTTACTGTTACGG
>ENA-UESU01002442-UESU01002442.1-human-gut-metagenome-genome-assembly--contig:-NODE-2442-length-11976-cov-55.873771_pt1 | contig 11976 bp, 10 predicted proteins | sample MGYA00243007_ERZ508008 | MGnify/ENA primary metagenome ERZ508008 (study PRJEB26167, sample SAMN06115399) | human gut metagenome | host: Homo sapiens | place: China:Henan | collected 2016-06-23...
GGTTCTTGCCTATGATTTTGGGACAGGCTTTGTTCATATGTTAACCTCCTGAAAGAAAACCGTCAGGAAGCCGGTAACAACAATCATCCAGACAATGGATGAAACCACGGCATTGGTGGTGGCAACACCGACCGAATCTGCATTTCGTCCGCTGTAAATGCCATAATAACAGCCACAGAGGGAAATAATCCAGCCATAGACGAATCCGTGAAAAATACCGAGCCAGAAATTATTCAGCGTCAGCGCATTATAAGTATATTTCCAATATTCCTGCCAGGGGATGCCCAATGTCAACACGCCGACAACCGCACCGCCGATTATTCCCATAACGTCAGACAGCAGCGTCAGAAACGGCAGCGTAACAATCAGCGCCGCCAAACGAGGCAGAACGAGAAAATCCGTCGTCGGGATGCCCATGGTTTTCAGAGCGTCAATTTCTTCGTTAACCTGCATGGTGCCGATAGTGGCGGCATAGGAGGCTCCGGTACGTCCGGCCATTACAATTCCGGCCATGATTGCCCCCATAATGCGGGTCATGCCGATGGAAACCAGGCTGGCAACATAAATCTGTGCCCCGAAATTCTGCAACTGAATAGAACCGACATAAGCCAGAATCAGCCCGATCATAAAACTGACAACGGCCACAATGCCGCAGGCCTTGTAACTTCCGGCTTCCAGCGCAAAAAGGAAATCGACCCGGCGCATAACCGCCCGTCCGGCAAGCAGCCGTCCGAAAGAAGACAAAACCTCGCGACAGAAACGAAAACCTTTTTTTATCCGGCCGCCGGTATTTATTCCCCAGCCGCCCAGCGCTTCCAGAAAGTCCGTTTTTGTTTCCGGTTCCAGGGGCGGTTTTACGTTTTTGGTCAGGGCAAGACGAAGCAGTTCATGCAAGTTGGGCGGCAGACCGCTCCAGTCAACCGCAAATTGCCGCCGTTCAAAGAGCAACGCCAGCTGAAACAAGACAACGACCAAAGTCGAATCCCAGCGTCCGAGTTCCGCGGCCTCAAAGCTGACCGATGTATCCGGCGTCAGTTCCGGCGGCAATTCAGTTTTTTCAGCGGCGTCATAGGACTGAAAATCTCCGCTCAGGCGGACAATCAGGCTCTTGCTGCCGGTTTGATAAGTTATCTGCGGTTCCACGTTCTTTTCCTGCTTCACAAAACTGGTTATATTATATAAGCAAAAGCTGTTGTTTCAAGACTAAAGGCTCTTGATTTCAAGAAAAATTGCCCTATCTTTGTAAAAGCAGATTCAGACAAAGGGGGACAATATGCCAAAACTGCTGATTATCAACGGACACGATACTTATGAAAGCAGCCCGGGACACCTCAATCAGACAATGGTTGAGGTTATGCGGGAAGAACTTAAAGACAAATTTGAAATTCAAATATCCGTTTTGAAAGACGGCTATGAAACGGAAGAGGAGCGCCGCAAATTTCTGGAAGCCGACGTCATCATTTACCAGATGCCGGTTTTTTGGTTTGCGGCTCCGGCTTTGCTGAAAAAATACATGGAAGACGTTTTTCAAATCGGTGTTTTTTATGTCCGGGCGCCGGAATACGGACGCGGCGGGCATCTGACCGACAAAAAATATATGCTGTCAACAACCTGGAACGCTCCGGAGGAAGCTTTCGGTAATAAAGACAAATTTTTTGACGGGCGCAGTTGTGACGAAGCACTGATCGGTTTTCATCTGGCACAGAAATATATCGGTATGCAGCAGTTGCCGAGCTTTGCCTGTTATAATGTGGTTAAAAATCCGCAGATTGAGACGTTCAAGGAAAATCTGCGCCGGCACCTGCGGCAAATTTTCGGCTGAACATTATCAATTTATTAAACCTCACCGATTATTATGGGCGCAGAAATAACCTGCAGAGAATTCGCATGAAACCCCTAATCCTTCGCCTGGAACATCTTAAAGCTCTGGTTTCGCCTTTGAGCGCTTTTTTTCTGGGAACCGCCCTCACCTGCTGCGCCTATGCCCTGTTGACGTCTTATCTTTCGCTCAAAATGGCGCAAAACGGCATTTCGACCGGAACGGCCGGACTGGTTTTGTCCGCCTATTATGCCGGTTATGTGCTGGCGGCACTGAGTGCTTACCACATTATCAACAAAGCCGGGCATATCCGGGCTTTTTCCAGTTATATCTCAATTTTTTCGGCATTGGTTTTGATGCATTTTTATTCGCAGAATCCTCTGTTTTGGGGAATTTTGCGGCTGTTTGAAGGCTATTGCCTGGGGTCGGCGATGATGTGTCTGGAAAGCTGGCTCAACACGCGGGCGAATAATGACAATCGCGGCACAATCATGTCTCTGTATATGATAACGACCTATCTCGGTTCTTCGCTGGGGCAGCTTCTGCTTAACATTCCGACACAAAACGGCGTCACGATTTATGTTACGGTTTCCGTTCTGTTTTCCATTGCTTTGGTGCCTGTTTCTCTCACCGCTCTGCCGACGCCGGATATTACCGTTTATCGCTCGATGTCACTTTCCCGTTTATATAAAGTCAGTCCGGAAGGTGTGGTCGGCTGTGTGGTCAGCGGCATTTTCGTCGGCATTTTTTACACGCTCGGCCCGATATATACCGCCAATAACGGCCTGTCGGTCGAACAAACCTCCCTTTTCATGTTTTTCGGCGTTTTGGGCGGCATGTTTGCCCAGCTTCCGGTCGGGCGCCTGTCTGACCGGACAGACAGACGGTTTGTGATGCTGTGGATTTGCGGCGTGCTTTTTCTGACCGCACCGTGGACGCAGTATTTTATTCATGAAGGACACACTGCCGTTGCCGTTTCGGCCTTTGTTCTGGGCTGCGGAACTTTTGTGCTTTATCCGATCTGCGTTTCGCACGTTAACGATAAAATTGCCGACGCCGAACGGGTGCGGGCCAGCGGGCTGCTGATTTTACTGCAAAGTCTCGGCATGATCGGCGGACCGGTTCTGATTTCAATGCTGATGCAGCACTTCGGCGACCTGAGTTTTGTTTTGGCCTACTCGGTCTTTGCCGGACTGTTCATCCTATTTGCCCTGCATTTCATCACTTTCCACCCGCGGGTCAATTACATCAACGTTACGCCGACCGATCCGATGCCGACGGCACCGACGCATGTTTTTCACGAGCTGGCTCATAACGACACGCTGCTGGACAAGGCTAAAGAGCTGTTTCAGATAAAGAAGCATTAACCTGAAACAGGTATTGATTTAATTTTTTAAACAGCTATAGTCACTTCGTTTGAATTTGGACTCGGAATAAAAAAATGGTTAGGTTAAAACAATTCACCTCTTCTTTGAAAAATGTCATCTACCCGCTGACAGCCCTGTTTGCGGCCACTATGTTTATCTGCTGCAGCTATGCCTCCCTGGGCTCGGTCTTCGCATTGAAACTCAAACAATTGGAAACGCCGACCAGCATTGCCGGTTTGATTCTGGCCATGTATTATCTGGGTTGTGTCGTCGCTTCATTCAGTGCATCCGGCATTATCAACAAGGTCGGACATATCCGGGCTTTCGGGGCTTTTGCGTCCATGCTGTCGATTTTTGTGCTGGCGCATTCATTTTCAACCGACCGGCTGTATTGGGCCCTGCTGCGTTTTTTGGAAGGATACTGCATCGGCGGAACCAGCATGTGTCTGGAAAGCTGGATTAACACCAAAGCCACCAACAAAAACCGCGGTATGGTGATGTCGGTGTATATGGTCACGTCTTATCTCGGCGCCGCTCTGGGGCAGCTTTTTCTGAATATTCCCGACCCTTCGGGTTTGTTGCTGTACATCATTATTTCGATTTTATTCTCGCTGGCCATGATGCCGGTTTCGCTGACCAAGCTCAGCGCTCCGGTAATTGAAAACCACAAGTCCATGGACTTCCGCAAGGCTTATGCCATTTCGCCGGTCGGCTTTATCTGCTGTATTGCCAGCGGCATTTTGGTCGGAACATTTTATATGTTGGGAACCATTTATGCCACCGAGATAGGCCTGAGTCTGAAAAACGTTTCCATTTTCATGTTTTGGGGCGTTATGGGCGGCATGCTGGCTCAACTGCCGTTCGGAAAATTATCGGACAAAATGGATCGGCGCTATGTTTTAATCGGTATTTCCGCTCTGTTGGTTATTGCTGCGCCGGCGGCTAATTTTCTGGTGCTCAAAGGCGGCTGGTATTTGATTGTTTCTACTATTCTCATCGGCTGCGGTACTTTTACGCTGTATCCGATTTCGGTTTCGCATATTAACGACCTGGTAACCGACGATGAAAGAATAAGTGCCAGCAGTATGCTGATTCTGACCCAGAATCTCGGACTGATTCTTGGGCCTATTTTGGTTTCCGCCGGTATGAGCCTGTTCGGTTCATGGTTTTTCATTGCGTCATTTTCGCTGATTCCGGCTTTGTTTATTGCTTTCACGCTCAGACATATTAAACAAAAACCGGAGATTAACTATCTGAACGTTACGCCGACCCAGCCAATTCCGACGGCACCGACCAACGCATTCAGCGATTTGGCCACAGACAATGCACCGCGCGCCAAATAACAATAAGACAAACAGAAAAGGCGTTCTCTCGGGAACGCCTTTTTTTAAGCTGTCCGGCAGAATTAATTCAATTTGGACAATGCCGTACGGATACGGTTCAGGGTTTCTTCCTTACCGAGAACGACTGCCAGTTCGGTGGCTCCGCCGGGCGTAGTTTCCTTACCGCTCAGGGCAATGCGAACCGGATACAGAATCTGTCCGTTTTTTAATCCCTTTTCCGCAGCCAGCGCCTTAAGCGTTTCAAACAGAGCCTCATTGCTCCAGTCAGCCTGTTTTTCCAGAGCTTCGGCGGCATAGGCCAGTGATGTCTTGGCAATTTCGGCATCGGACTTCATTTTCTTGTTACTGTAAAGTTCGGTCGGAAATTCAGGAACCTGTTCAATAAAGTCAATTTGTGCCGGGATATCGTTTAAAACTTCAATTCGCGACTGAAGAACCTTGCTGAGCTCTTCCTCGTTTACCCGGCGGGTCAATACCTGACGGTAAAAAGGCTGAGCCAGTTTATGAAACTCTTCCGCCGGCAGCGCACGAATGTAACAGCCGTTCATCCAGGTCAATTTGGCAAGGTCAAAAATAGCCGGAGATTTGTTCAGCCGTTCGGCGGTAAAGACTTGTTTCAGTTCTTCAAGCGAGAAAATTTCCTGCTCGGTTCCCGGGTTCCACCCCAGCAGGGCAATATAGTTCAAAACGGCTTCGGGCAGATAACCTTTGGCAACCAAATCCTGGAAAGAAGCATCGCCGTTGCGTTTGCTCAGCTTATGCTGGGCATCTTTCATTACCTGCGGCACATGAACGTAAACCGGCGGCGTCCAGCCGAAAGATTCATAAATGAGATTATATTTCGGCGTGGAAGAAATATATTCGTTGCCGCGGACAACATGAGTGATTTCCATCAGGTGATCGTCAACCACGTTGGCAAAATTATAAGTGGGGAAACCGTCTGATTTCAGCAGGACGCCTTCATCCAAATCGTCATAATCGATTTCAATATCGCCGTAAACAACATCATGGAATTTTGATTTTCCGGTTTTGTTGATGGTTTGACGGACGACAAATTTTTCGCCGGCGGCAATCCGTTTGCGGGCTTCTTCCACACTCAGCAGTTTGCAGGGATCTTTAAATTTGACCGGAATGGCATTTTCTTCGTCAGCGTCGTCGTTTTCAGACGCCGCGCAAAAACAATAATGAGCCCCGCCCAAATCAACCAGCTTATGAGCATATTCGGCATAAATCGCTTTCCGTTCCGACTGAACGTAAGGACCGTAATTACCGCCGATGTCCGGACCTTCATCCCAATTCATTCCTACACGTTTCAGCGTTGCATAAATAATGTCGGTAGCCCCTTCGACAAAACGTTTCTGGTCGGTATCTTCAATCCGGAGGACAAAATCGCCGCCGGCAGCTTTGGCTATCAAATATTCATAAAGCGCCGTGCGGAGGTTGCCGATGTGCATATAACCGGTCGGGCTGGGAGCAAAACGGGTACGAGTTTTCATTTTTAACACCTTTAATTCATTCATTTTAAACATTGTGTTCAAGATAGCGCAAAAAAAATTTTTCGCAAGTCTTTTGCATTTAAACTGCCGATATAAATTATGGTCTTCGCCTCTTTGGATAAAAAAAAAGCCGACATCCATATAGTATTGACAAAGTTTGGCAAATCTGCTAATCTGAGAACAGGCTTTGAATTAGTTATAGAGGTGTATCATGAGACGTCTTCCTTGCTCTGTTGCTCTCGCCGCGGCTCTGCTGCCTGCCGGCGCATTCTTTCATGCAGATACGGCGGTCGCCTCTGACACCAGCCTCATAGATATGAATCAAGACCTAGCCTTAATTCATTCGCCTCGGTCCGTTCCCAATCCGGAGCGGACTGTTTCTCCTTTCCAGCCCTTTAAGCTGGCCAAGGTTCATTTTGTTGTCGATACCGCCGACAAAATCGGCTTCGATGACATCGAACAGTCTTTTGACCATAACAATGCGCAGCGCTGCAAAGATTTAGGCTTTGCCCAAACTGCCGCCTGTGCCGCTAATCAGTTTAAGGCAAGGCTCTGTCCTTATGACGACGCCTATTATGACCGCTGCTGCGACAACGACTATAAATACACCAAGGGCGAATGTTCTTATCCAAATACTATCAGTTCGACTTCCTGCGGCGGCAAATACAAATGTTACTGCGATACGACCCTTTATCCTTATACTTCCGCCAATTGTCCCGCTCCCAAGGAGCTTTCCGACAAATGTGTCGATGCTTCCGGCGCGCATTATGCCGAATGCAAATGCCCCTCTTATTACAAACCCTGTGACGCCTCCAAGAACCTTGTCGGGGTCGGTGAGGCCTGTCCGGGCAACGGCGAAACCGTCTATGCCGCCTGTGAATGTGAATCCGGATACAATCAGGTTTGCGAACAGTTTGGCCCTACAAATGCCAATGATTATTGCCTGAACGGCATCAAATATTACAAAAGCTGCAAAACGTCAAAAGACGCCTGTTTAGCATCGGGTTATTCAAATTCAGCAGAAAGTCCCTGCTCGGCGGATATGAAAATCAATCAATACTGTCCGGATAATTCGCTCTATTACAATTGCGTTATTGACGCGGCTAAATACTGCTCAAATAAAGGCTTTGTTCTCAGCAGTTCCGCTAATTGTCTGACGGGAACAATTCTTAAATGTCCGTATGACGGGAATAAAATATTCTGTATTACCAAACAAGATGCATTCAGTGCAATTTTGCCGGATTGGAACAATAAAAGAAATTTATCAATCGGTTCTACCCATACCCTGACAGAACCAGGCTGGATCATTATGACTCAAGATACTTATTGTTATAATTATCCTACCGGTTTCAAAGGAACCGTTAACGGGAAGACCGTCATGGCCTCTATGGGGAAAAGCGGCAAATGGGAGGATTGGAATACAACCATGGTTTTGGCCGATGAGGGAGACAAAGTCTTTCTAAATGCAGGAAAGCTTTATTTTCTCCCGTTAAAAAAATAACAGGAGACACAAATGAAACGTCTTATTCTACATATACTCTTTGCCATTGTATTGACGGGCAATGACGTTTGGGCCGACACATGTTCTGACCTTGGCTATACCCAAACTTCCGTAAGTTCTTGTGCCGGAGAATATCTTGTATGCCCGGATGATACGTCAAAAATTTACTGCATTGAAAGAAATTCGGCTTTTACCAATATTGTTCCCAACTGGACATCTTCATCTACTTTAATCAGCACCAGTTCCAGTGCAGGAACTTCCAAATTTCCTTCAGGCAACGGCTGGATTTTTTATAAACAAACAAGTTACAGCGAAGGCTACGGTACAAATAAATATGGTTCGATTAACGGCATCACCATGTTTAATCATGGCGGGAGAGGCGGCAGCTGGGAAGATTATAATTATGTGTTTGCTCCGGTTTGTTCTTCTGACAGCATTTTGAGTTACTGGGGAAACGTCACTTATTTTCCTGCCGGCCAATAATAAGAGGAGACTGAAAATGATTAAGACAGCCGCAGTGTTTTTAATTTTAATATTCTCGGGGTTAACAACAGATTGTCACGCGGCAAGCTGCAGCGAACTTGGATATACCAAAACCTCGACCAGCGGGTGTTTGGGATATGTTTTAAAATGCCCGACAGACGAAAGTAAAATTTTTTGTTTTACCCGAGAAGAAATTGTCAAGAAACTTATGCCCGACTGGTCATCGGCTCAAAGCAAAACATCAAGCAACAGCTACAGTTGGATGTCTGCTAACGGCTGGGTTCATATTATCTCGGCAAAAGGCGTCAATGCTTTTGATTCTTATGTCAGCAACAGTTACAGCGGAGGCCTGAATATTCTTCATGCTTATGGGAAAGGCGGCGGCTGGGAAGACTATAACTCAACATTTTTCCCAGTCAAAAGCGGCAATTATGTCAGAGCCGGCAGCGGCAGCACCATGTTGTTTATTCCGCTTAAAAACTAAGCCGATTTTTCTTTCATCAGCACTTTGGCGGCGGCGCGGGCGGCATCGGTAATCACTTCTCCCGCCAGCATACGGGCGATTTCCTCGGATTTTTCGATTTTGGTCAATTCGCGAACCGTGGTTGTGGTGACGTTGTCGGCCGTTGATTTCTCGACCTTGAAATGATTGTTGCCACAGGCGGCAACTTGCGGAGAATGGGTAACGACCAGCACCTGAACATCGCGAGCCAGACGAGCCAGGCGTTCGCCGACAGCCTGAGCGGTAGCACCGCCGACACCTGCATCAACTTCATCAAAAATCATGGTAGCAACGCTTGAACTCTGTGCCAGATTAACTTTCAAGGCCAGCATAAAGCGTGCCAGCTCGCCGCCGGAAGCAATTTTATTCAGAGGTCCCTGCGGTGAATTGGGATTGGTGGCGACCGTAAAGTAAACGTTGTTAAAACCTTTTTCACTCCACCCGCTTTCGTCCGTTTTTTCCACAACGGTAACAAATCTGGCCTTTTCCATTTTCAGCGGAGGCAACTCGGACATTACTTTGTTGTCCAACTGCAATGCCGCGGCCTGACGGGCAGAACTCAACTCATTGGCAGCTTTGACATAATCCAGTTTGGCTGTGTCCTCAGCTTTCCGCAGGGCGGCAATTCCCTCTTCACCCAGTTCTATGGTTGACAGGCGATTGCGGAAATCAGCCAAAGTCTGCGGCAAATCGCTGACGGCGACGTTATGTTTGCGGGCCAGACCGCGCAAGGCGTAAAGACGCTCTTCAATGTTCTCCAGTTCATTTTGATTAAGGCTGACGTTATGAGAAACCTCTTCAAGCTCGTTGACGGTTTCGGAAATGTCTATCAGAGCCTGATCCAGCATATCAATAATCGTTTGATAACGCCCGTCAACCAGCGTATTGACCTTGTCCATTGCCGACTGAGCCGAGCGGATAGCTCCCTGAACGTCAGCTCTTTCGGTTAAAGCGCCATAGGCATAGTTCAGACTGTCGATGATTTTTTCGGCGTTCATCATTTCCTGCCGTTTTTTGCCGAGTTCGTCTTCTTCATCCGGCCGGGGATTCATTTTTTCCAATTCATCAACCCAATGACGCAGATTTTCTTCATCTTCTTTGGCACGGGCAATGTTTTTTTCTGCCTCCTGGCGGGCGGCACGAGCCTTTTTATAGGCGGCAAAAGCAGCAGCCGTTCGTTCGACCAACGGTTTGTAAGCCCCGTAAGCATCCAACACGTCAAGATGATTGGCCGGGTTTAACAGCCCCTGATTATCAAACTGGCCGTGAACCTCTACCAGATATTTGCCGATTTCTTTCAACAGTTTGGCTCCGGCCGGCTGGTCGTTGATGAAGATTTTTCCTTTGCCGTCGCGGGTCAGGCTGCGCTTTATCAAAAGTTCGTCATCGGCCTCGATTTCATATTCATCCAACAGGGCGCGCAGGGCTGGCGTTTGTTTTTGCAAACTGAACTGTGCGGTAACGCTCAATTTGTCTTCCCCCTGCCGTATCAGCGAGGTTTCGGCCCGGTTGCCCAGCACCAATCCGAGCGAATCCAACAGAATGGATTTGCCGGCGCCGGTTTCGCCGGTCAGCACGCTTAAGCCGGATTTGAAGTCCAAATCCAGCTTATCAATCAAAACTACATTGCGAATCGAAAGAGATTGCAGCATTTAAGCGCCAGTCCTATTTTTTGTTGACAATTTTCCGGGCCTGAGCCGTCCAGCTGCTTTTCGGGTAGTTATATTCCAAAACCTGAAAAGCCGTGAGCGCATCGTCATTTAACCCGAGAATGGTATATAATTCAACCTGACGGTAAAGTCCTTCCTCAATATGGGAAGTGGTTTGATAATTATTTACTACGGTTGAGAACCGGTTCAACGCGGAAAGATAGTTTTTCTGATTGAGGTAATAGCGTCCGACTTCCATTTCTTTGCCGGCCAGATGATCGTTGGTCAGAGCGATTTTCATTGACGCATCCTGCGCATAAGGAGTTCCCGGGAAGCGGATAATCACCTGTTCCAGCGCGTCACAAAAGCGCACAGGTCGATGAAGTTCGTCGGAATGTCGTCCATCGTCAGTCCCATTTCCCCGAATACCTTCGGGTTGATGGTTAACGCGTACGCGCCGCTGACGCTGATGGGCAGGGCGAAAATCTTGCCGTTTTGATCGGTCACGAAATCGCGGAAAACGGGATTCAGGCTCTCGACGTACGCCTTCACCGCCGGGTACACGGACAAGTCCTTGCAGTATCCCTTCTGATTCAGGCGCTCAATCGCCAATCCGCCCGCCGCGTCGCGCGAGGGGTACGAATTGACATACGCACTCACAATATCCGGCGCATCGTCGCCCGAAGCGAACGCACGCGCGACCTCTTCCGCGCTGGCGCTGTCAATGTCCGAATCCGAGACAACCGCCACTTCCGGGTAGTCCACCGCGTAATCGCGGATGCCGCCCCAGACGCTCGTGCCGGACAGGTGGATGACGTGGTTCGGCTGATAGTTTTCCGTCAGCGTGCGCGCGAAGATGCCGGAGCTGTAATGCGCCGAAACAATCGTATCACCCACGATTGCAACGCGATAGCCCTCCACCGGGAGGTACGCATACAGCGTCGCCTTCTGGAAATTCGTCGTGCCCATGATCTGCGTGCTGTCACAGTACAGCACTGCATCCAGTGGTTCGCTGTACACCAGCTGCTGATAAGAGAAATCATCTCTCACGCCAATGCTGCTGGACAGCATCGTCGTCGTATCCGTCGCCGGGTCATAGACCATTGCCATCTGCGGGATGCGGTTGCCGTTTTCGTCCCAATCTTCCCTCTTCTGCAAGGCAATCACGAGAAATTTGCCGTCCTTGTAGGCGCAGAAGTTGCGCACGTTCTCCACATTCGCCTTGCGGACGCTGCCATCCGTCAAGCTAAGCGCGTAAAGGTTTGTCACTCGGCCCTTGTCGTCCCATGTGTTCATCAGCATCAGCACAGTATTGCCCGATGCCGCCACCGTGTCCGGAAGAAGGGCATAGCTGTAATCTTCCTCCTCTTGGATGAAGATTTTCGTGTCCTGCACCGTTGCAACATCAGTGTACACGGCCTTGCCGTTTTCGCCGCTGATGGTGAAGATGCCGCCGGTCAAGTGGTTGATGCCGTACACCTTTTCGCCGTCCGTGACGAGCATGGAGAAGCAATGCGCCGCGTCCGGCAGTTCCGTGCCCGCGAGAGCGTCCTCTTTCAGGTTTTCCAGCCGTTCTTGCAGGTCTTTCAGCTGCGCATAGTCTCCCGCCCGGTACATATTCGACGCAACGAGCGTCATTTCCTGCTGACCGGGCTGCCAAGTGTAGAGCGAATACAGGCGCGAGGTTTGCTCCTGCATGAGAATCGCCACGCTGCTGTTCAGCGACAGCAGTCCCTCCGTGGAATAGCTTTCCTTGCGTTCTTCCTTCGGCAGCGCTTCATTCGCGATACTTTCGTCTTCGCCCATTGACTTGAAA
>ENA-UESU01002454-UESU01002454.1-human-gut-metagenome-genome-assembly--contig:-NODE-2454-length-11926-cov-4.990210_pt1 | contig 11926 bp, 5 predicted proteins | sample MGYA00243007_ERZ508008 | MGnify/ENA primary metagenome ERZ508008 (study PRJEB26167, sample SAMN06115399) | human gut metagenome | host: Homo sapiens | place: China:Henan | collected 2016-06-23 | study...
ATCACGATTATATCCAAAGACCAACCAGAGAAAATGCATCGGAGTTTATTACGCAGGCGTTGGAAAATAACCTTGACATCATAGCGAAAAAGAAAAATTATATGGATTATCTGGCAAACAGACCGGGAGTAGAAATCATAGGTACTCACGGTCTGTTTTCAAATGAGGGAGAACCAGTGGTGCTGTCCCGTGTGGCAGAAGAGGTGGCAAATCATCCCGGTGTGATCTGGACGAATGTCATCAGCCTGCGGAGGGAGGATGCCGAGCGGTTAGGCTATGACAGTGCCGCCCAGTGGCAGGCACTGTTGAGGAGCAGGGTGCAGTTGCTGTGTGAGAATTGTAAGATAGACAGCCGGAACCTGAAATGGTATGCGGCATTCCACAATGAATCCCATCATCCCCATGTGCATCTGGTGGTCTATTCTTCTGATCCGTCCGAGGGATACTTGACGGCAAAGGGAATTGATGCCATGCGTTCTGCATACACACATGATATTTTCCGGCAGGAGTTTCTAAGCATCTATGAGAAGGCAACCGAACAGAGAAACCAGTTAAAAGAGCAGGCAGAAAAAAGTATAAAACTTTTGCGAAAGGCAGGAAATTAATATGAGTAAGCAGGAGCAGTTGGTTGAATATATAATTCAGGATATTGTTGATATGTTTTCTTCAGATCAAGGGATAGAATATGATGAAGCTATAAATAAATTTTATAATTCAAAAGTTTTTGAAAAACTTCAAGATAAAGAAACAGGTTTATATATGGGAAGTTCCGAATATGTGTATGAGATTTTAAAAGACCGGCGCTTGAATGTTTGTTTGCTATACAATGAAACTTAGAGCTATAAAAACGGTACAGTCAAAAGATTCTTTTATCTTGAGACTGTACCGGGTAATGTAACAAATTTTGTGTAAACCTCTCAGATTGATGAAAAAATCTCAGGTTTAATTAGAATCGTATATGATTAGATGGGGCAGAATGGCAGCTTGAGCCGTTCTGCCCTTGTTTATTTTCTAGCATGGATCATTTTGCATGTCAAGGGCGCCCGTTAAAAACGGGCGTTTTATCTATCCTTGATATGTAGGATGTTTTATGCTAGTCAATATCCTCTGGTCTGATCCGGTCCTCAAAGTAAATGCATAGTTGATCCAGGGTCAAGCCCCAATCCCAGGCCTTTCCGGTCCATTTTTTTGTAGCATCCATCATGGTCAGATAAAGACTCTTAAACAGAGCATCGTCTGTTGGGAAAATCGCCTTTGCTTTTGTTACCTTTCGGAGCTGACGATTGAAATTTTCAATGGAATTCGTTGTATATATCAGTTTCCGGATTTCTGACGGATATTTGAAATACGTGGACAGCTGTGACCAGTTATTTCTCCAGGAAGCTATAGAGGCCGGATATTTCTTTCCCCACTCTGCTTCCAGATCATCTAGTGCGGAAAGTGCCAAATCTTCAGTATCTGCCTTGTATACTAACTTTAGATCAGCCATAAAAGGCTTTAAATCTTTGTAGGAAATAAATTTAGTCGAGTAGCGGATCTGATGAACGATGCAGCGCTGTATCTCTGCTTTTGGAAATACAGCATGAATCGCATCTCCAAATCCAGTTAACCCATCAACAGACACTATCATGATGTCTTCCACACCACGGTTTTTGATCTCGTTAAGCACACCAAGCCAGTATTTCGCACTTTCATTACCACCGATCCACATACCAAGAACCTCACGTTTACCATTCAACTTTATCCCGATGGCAACGTAAACAGCTTTTTTGACTGTTCTATTATCCTCGCGAACATTGAAGTGGACGGCATCCATAAAAACAATCGCATATTTGCGCTCTAATGGTCGATTTTGCCATTCTTTTGCCAGCGGAAGGATACGGTCTGTCATCCGGGAAATCATTTCAGCAGAAGCTTCTACACCGTACACGTCACGCAAATGGGTTGAGATATCTCTAGTTGTCATTCCTTTTGCATACATGGAAAGTACTTGGTCTTCAATATTGGAAATGTCTGTCTGGTTCTTTTTGACAATCTGTGGTTCGAACTCACCTTTTCGGTCTCTTGGAATATCCAGATCAATCGTTCCCATTGATGAAGTTACTGTTTTAGGACTGTAACCATTTCTGCTGTCATCGGTTTCTTTGTTTTTGTAATCATACTTGGAATATCCTAAATGATCATCCATTTCTGCTTCAAGCATTCCCTGCAGAGTTTCTCCCAGCAGATCCTTCAACATTTCTTGTATATCCTGTGCATCTTTCGGTTGATAATGCTCCAGTAAGCTATTGATGAACGCTTTACGTTCTGGATCCATTTTTCTTCTTCGTGCCATAAAAATATCCTCCTAGATTAATATTTATTTTAACATCAATCCAAGAGGATATATATCATATCTTTAGTTTACACAGAATTTGTTACAGTCTCCAGTGGCGCTGATCTGTGAAATCGATCAGCGCCATCTCATTGTTATAATTGTTTATTTTTAGTCTTCTTTTTTCCGAAGAACTGTAACTGCCGCTCCTGCCGCCAATGCTAATCCTGCCAGCGGAATGATCGGTGATACGGAATTGTCACCTGTCTGAACCGCTTTATCCTTATCTTTCGGATCTTCTGACACTTTTGCAAAGTTTGCTTTCAGTGTCACTGTTCTGTCTACTATAAACGTGTACTCTGCTTTATCAGAAACTACTTTACCATCTACTGTCCAGTTCAAGAACTTGTATCCTTCTTTCGCTGTCGCTATGGCTTTTACAGTTTCTCCTGCTTCATAGCTGACTTTTGCCGGATCAAGTTTTACTGTTCCCATCTTGTCGTCGTTTACAGTTACGTTCAATTTGAATGTATCTTCTGTTACCGGCGGTTTCGGCGGCTGCGGCTCTTCCGGATCTTCTTTTGCTTGGAAGTTCGCCGTAAGCTGCATGTCTTTTTCAACTGTAAACGTATACTCTGCATCTTTCGATACTACTTCATCTCCTGATGTCCAGTTTACAAACTCGTATTTGCTTTCGTCTTTTACTTTCGCAGTTGCAGTCAGCTCTGTTCCTTCTTTGTACTCCGGTCCTTCTTTATCTAATGAAGCCGTACCCATTGTTTCATTGTTTACCGCCGCCGTTACTGTATACGTCTTTTCTACAGGAGGTTCCGGAGCTTCTTTTACAACGGTAATCTTGTAGTTTGTTCCTTCTGACGTTACCGCAGTAACCGTTCCTTCTTTCGCACCTGCCGCTACATTTCCCGAAGATGCTTTATAGAAATACCACGAATTATCATCACTTTGGTAAGCTGCAACTTTATTGTTGCCGCCTGCCCAGTTATTCAGATAATATCCGCCTGCCGAAACGGCAAATCCGCCGTTTTTACTTGCTCCAATCGTTAATACCTGCGCCGTATCTTTCAATTCTACGTCATTTCCTGAAATGTTAATATATTTTCCGGACGCAGCGTCTTTCATCGTATATCCTTCGCCTGATTTTGCAATCGTCCACATAAAGTCTTTCGCTGTCTCATCGTTGTTGAAATTGACCGCTTTCATGCCAAGACCTTTCTGCGTTCCTTCTGCCGTACTTACTGTGTTCAGCATAATATGACTCCTGCTTCCAAACAGATACGTTCCTTCCGCAATTTCCGAAATCGCTTTATAAGGCGGCATATCCTCACGTTTTTCCACCGTTACGATACCGTCTTTTGTCACTTCGGATTCATTCAAAAGCTTGCCCGGTAAATTAAACGTCTCTCCGATCTTAAGCGTCACTTCTTCTACATCATTCTTTACAAAGATAAAGTACGTCTTTTCCCCGATCTTTACAGACGTCTTACCTTCTGCTTTTCCGGTGATCGCAATATCCGTCTTCGCTCCGATCGTCTCGTCTTTGTACATATGATCTGTCACTTTCGCAACATAATTATGTACATTGCTTCCAAGCGATGGGTTTAACAGGTAATAACTGTTTCCCGCAACTGTCGCCTGCATTGCGATCAAATACTGACCGCCGTCCTGAATTTCCGATACCTCTGTCAGCTTCTCATATCCTGCAATTTTGCTCTCACTCTTTGCATCGGATTTTTTATAAAGTTCAAAGTTACATTTACCGTTTCCGTCTACGCTGCTGTTTCTGTCAAAATGAAGCTTAGACTCATTATCTTTCCAGAAATACAAATATCCGCTTGCCTGTGTTCCCTCTTTCTGCTCTAACGAGAAACCGTCTCCGCTTTTGGCAACAGTGATCACTGCCTCTGTCGCTACCGTAGGTTTCTGCGCAGATGAAGATGATTTCGGTCCGAGGTAAACCGTTTTTCCATCGTCTGTCACTGCGGAAATCTTAAATGTACCGTCATCGCCTTGTTTTGTAAATGTAAAGAGGCATTTGCTGATCTTTTTCTCGCCGCCGTCGTTATAATCTTTCGTCGTTCCGAGGGCTACAGCCAATTCTTCTTCCACAGGTACATTTTCTTCAACAACTTTTGCCACATGTTTATATTTCTCTCCGGCAGAAGACGGATTCACAACATAATAAGCTCCCGAAGCCGCTTTCGCCGCGATCAAATATTTTCCGCCGTCTGTGATCTGATCCAACCCTGTCACTTTCTCATATCCCGGAATTGCCGACTCCGCACTGCCGTTCGCAGCTTTTTTGTACAATTCCATACGACAGTTCGCATGATCGCCTGTATTTCTGTCGAAATGAAGTTTACCCTCGTTATCCTTATAGAAATACAGCCGGTTTCCATGATTACCCGGCGTCTGATCGAATAATTCAAATGTCTGATCGTCGGTTCTTTCTTCTAACTTAATATTCGCCGTTGTTTCCGCGCATACCGTACCAGCCGAAGCCGCGCTTCTGTAGTTCACATATACTGTTTTATCTCCGTCTTTTGCGGACATTGTATATGTATTGTCCTGTCCGTCTGCAGCCGCAAACGTAAACAGACAGTCATCCAGAGTTTTCTCTGTTCCGTCAAAATGTCCTTCGCTTGTCGCAAGCTGCACTTTTGCCCGTTTCTCAACCGCCTGCGCATCTTCTCCTGTCACTGTCACTTCCGCGATGTCCGTATCAAGCCCTTCTAAAGCGCCGCCGCTGTAATTTCCTGTCTTATCTGTATAAGTTTTCGTATCTCCCACACGAAGATCTACGATCTCATAATTCTCCGAATCTGTTACAATTACGCTGACTGTCGTCTTTTCACCTGCCGACTCCACTGTTACGTCGGCGCGTTCCATTCCCGTTACCGCTTTGGATGTCAGCGTCACTTTCCCGTTTGCATAAGCCGCAGTGACCGCCTTGTCATTATCCGTGGAAACTTCCACTTCAGCGCCGTTTTTCAGTCCGTTCACCGTCAGTTCTTTTGAACCGTTCGATGTCATTGTAACTTCCGCCACAGGACCGTTCTCATCTGTACACCAGATGTTTCCGATCGCCGCTCCCTTGGCGATATCTGCTATGTCAAAATCCTCATAAACGATTCCCGATCCCTCATAGAGAAGTCCTACCGTTCCGTCAGGCAAAACTGTCAGACATGAATATCCATACGGGTCAGAACCGTTTACACTGTAGTTGTATTTCCAGTTCAGTTTTCCGTCGTCCTGCACTAATCCTACGAAAATCTTTCCTGCAGAGCGGTCTGATACCGATGACGGCGCCGCAAACAAGATTGCGGTCTTTCCGTCGATCTTCTTCGGATATGTAATTGCCGTCAACTGGCAGTACAGACGGTAATTGATTCCCATTTCCTGCTTCGGAGACCATGTCTCCCCGAAATCTTCAGATGTATAATAACCGCCATGACGAGTAAACATATACAGTTTTCCGTTTGCCTCTGTCACAACCGCCTCCGAACTCTGGCTTGACACAGACTGACCCCTTGTCCATGTCTTTCCTTCATCGTCAGAGTAGATCGCAACACTGTTTTTATCTCCGTTTGTGTATTCATATGCAGTGAAGATAATGCGCCCTGTTGAGGTAACCATACCGCGTCCCGGACCTACCAGCAAAGACTGTTCTGTCTCTCTCCTTGCATTCACGATTGTCGGAACTGACCATGTTGCGCCACCATCTTCCGAAGTTGTCAGATACAGATAATCTGTCGGCCATACCTGAAACGGAGATTCCGCCTCAAATAAGTTCGTATCTACGCCGTTTCCTTTAATATTAAAGTAGGCATCGACTGTATAACCATCCACTGCCTTGCCATCAGCATCTTTGATCACATATGCGGAATCCGACTTTTTCTTATCGTTCTTTTCCAGATGGTATGTATAGTTATTTCCGTCTTTACGCGCATCTACCCAGCAGTTTTCCCATGAGCTCGCATCTGCCAGAAGAATGTTTCCGTCCTTATCGTGACTCTTTCCCGGAACCGGCGGATATTTTGCACTATTCAGCGCATATCCGGCCGGATAAAGATCTGCGATCATATATACTCTTTTTCCGTCTGTCGCCATTGCAGGATCAATAAATGCTGTCGAATAGTTATTCCATGCATTCCCGTTATCTCCGAGATAATTTGCAAAAGTATAATGCCATGTTTTTCCTTTGTCTGTTGACCGGGACACGATCGTATCCAGACCACCGCCGTCTCCGCTCGTATTCCATCTGGCGTCACACCCTGCCACTATTGTGCCGTCATCAAGAGACACAAGACACGGAATTCTAAACTGCGAGCTTCCGCCTGTTCCGCTTAAGAACGGCTGTTCTTTCGTCGTTCCATCCTGGGGTCTTATGCCCTCTGCCGCCAGAACCGTTCCCGGTACGCTGCTTACTGTCAGAACCGTGGCAATCAGAAGCGCTAAAGCTCTTCCTCTTTTTTTCATAACCTTTCCCTCCGTAAATTTTCAAACGAAAAATCATATGAATCATGTTCAATTTCCCATTTTTCGCATTTATATTAATTATACTATCGGCAATATTCTTTTTCAACGAAAACGGCCTTGACAAAACTACTGAATTTCATATGAAATCATCCATCCTCCGCCTTGTTTTCCTGTGCCGCTTCCTTCTGCTTGGCTGCCAATCTCTCCTTTAAGGAAGAACGTGCTTCCGGCTTTTCCTGCTGTTCTTTCTTTTCTTCTTCACGATTGAATTTTTCCACTCCATTGTTGAGCCTCTCATCAATCATGTTATAATTCTGCTCCTCCAGTTCCTCAATCTTAGCAAGCGGCTTGTACTCTGCCAATTTCACAAGCAGTTCCTTTGCCTGTCTCTCACTGTCCTCGTCTATCCCCTCGTCAATAGATGCCTGTAAGAAAATACTTAGAGGTTTCACATTTCCAGTTCTTATATCATCAGCAATCATTTGTATCTGTGATTCTCTGTCTGATACCGAATCTCTATATCCATATGTATCAATCTCATAAGATAGCTGATCAAGTTCTGCCGCAAGTGCCTGTATTTTCTGCTCTTTTGTTTCCCGGTCATTGACCTCTTTCTCCGGAAAGGCTGCAATCAATTTCTTTAGTGCATCCTGCACTTTCGGAGTGTCCCGAAGCTCCGGTGTGTAATTCAGGAAATCAACATCAATACATTTTCCACTCAAAATGTCCGCCTGCTCATCTTCCCATTCTTCTGTTCCCTCGATGTGCATATTCACACCAAGCGAATGGATACCGTTCATCCGGGACGGATCAATGGCTTGATAAATCTGAATGGCTTCCTCAATCGTTTCTATCCCCTCATGATATTCTCCAATATTGTGAAATTCGCCACATTCTGCCACTGTAAATGTCACATGGACGGTCTCCGGCTCAATAACAGGTTCATTTGCCAGTTCCGTCTGCTCTGTCGGTTCCTGTTCCCGCCCTTGTGTTACAAGCTGTGTATTGACCTGTTCCTGCTGTGCCTTCTCCTGCAGATAGGTTTCCACTTCTGGCAGATAAGTCTCCAATGTTCCGGTTCTGCTCTCTGTAATCGGGTTAATATCTACCTGTATGCCTGCAATATAAATGCTGTCCTCATGGAGCATATTAAAAAGGTCATCTTCTCTGGTGGAGCCTGTGTATTCCACAACCACATCCAAATCCGAATTTTCCTGCTCAATACCTCTGCATCGGCTCCCGACTACCACTACATCCACGATTTTCGCATCCAGACCGTATTCATCAATCTGCGACTGCACATAAGCATACACTGTTTTTTCTATATCGTCCGCACTCTGTCCGTCCAGACTATGAAACAATTCTTCTGTCTTTGCCCGGAAATCTGCAACCACATCCGGATTGTTCTCTCTGAATTCTGCCTGCTTTGCTTCCAAATCTGTCTGTTCCACTTCCTCGGCTTTCTCCGAAAGTTCCTCAAAATCAACAATCTCTGCTTCGGAACCTGCATACACCTCGCCCTGCAAAAATTCATCACGATAATACTGCTCTGTGACCGCTGAAAACCTCGGTTCTTTCAAATCCGCAATCACCATATCCATTGCACGCTGAATCGTAATATCCGGGTTATCGTAGACACCGCCATCCAGTAAATGATACTGCTCATTCAGAATGGAGTAATCGTATCCCTCATCACATTCATGCATCAGGATATAACGGTCTGCGATATGAACCGCAAGCTCCGTCTCTATCTCATTTTCCTTGCCCTCCAGTGTCAGCATGAACTTCGGCAGTTCTGTAAATCCAAAAGAATCTACAAAGTGTGCGCTGTTTTCCCCGTTCTCATGTAATACCACAATATCGCTGACCGACAGTGAATGTGCCTTGTAGTCTGCCGGATGGTCAATATTAAGCTTTTTATAGATTGCTTCCAGTGTTTCCGATTGCGTCCGTCCCTGCAATTCTGACAATTCGCCCAAATACACCAGTTTATAATTTTCCGGCAATACCGCATCAAAATTGTCTTTGGTTATTCCCATACGCTTCAGGCTTTCCGTTCCCTCAAAGCGGAACTTGTCCAGTTCGGGATTATCCTTTAACTGGTAAATACCGTATTTATCGGTATTTCCATATAAAAGTAGTGCTTCCCTGTTGGAATTACTCTCTGTAAGTTCTTCCTGCATCATGAGAAGTTTCCGTTCATTCTGCCAGTCCCCTTTTTCTATTCCGCACATTCCATCATGCTCTAAAATCTGTTTTCTATCAGCTACAGTACTCTCGGAACCATCCGTATGCAAAAGATACACAGGCAAGTCATGATCAAATAGTTCCAATGCCCTTTCCTGTGTTAGTGGAAGCATTTCAATCCATGTATAGCCATACTCCTGCATTTCAGATATTCCGACCATGCTATCCGGCAGTGCGTCGATTTCTGCCTGTGCATCAAACATTGCTAATGCAACATCCTGATTTCCATCCACTTCCTGTGCGTAGATATGTTCTGCAAGCTCCCTTGTTTTCTCCACATTACTCAGCTTATAAGCATAATTTACAATCAGATTTCTTTCATCATCGGAAAAGGCAGGCTGTCCATGCTCCAACCGGTTAATGATATGCTCTGCCTGTTGCATGACAGACAATTCCTCCGCATCCGTCAGACCTGCATCAAAATCGTATTCATAATCCCAAAAGTCCGGCATATTTCCGTTTAATTCCTTACTACTGGACGCAAGTAACGTGATTTCCGCTCCCTGTTTTTCCATATATGAAAGGTAATTGCCATCCCATTCTTTTTCATTAAGAGAAGCCATATCTTTGAGCATTTTTCTGACATCATCCCTCAACATATTTGTGATTTTCAAAACCTCCCATTCGCTTTCAAAAATGGAAGCGAACTTAACAACCACATCATCGGCATTGATCGGCTCCATTGCCTTATCATAGACCGCCTTTCTCTCCTTCATATCAATCAGCTCATCTGTATCCGTGTTATAACGCACATCCAGATGATACTCTCCGTACTCTCTGGAATCCTGATTGCCGATTTCCGTTGTCCATGCACCCCTGCTTTCCAAATATGCCTGTATGCTCAACTTGTCATCGTCTGTCATTTCTGACAATGCCTGCATCAGTTCTGGTCTGTCCATGCCATATACATCAAGCAGACTGAACTCTGAAAGGTCAGTATTCTGTATGAGGAGAATACTTTCCTTTGTCTGTTCCTGTGATACTTCCCTGTTCCTTTGTAATTCCTGTAATTGTTCCTCTATCCCGGTAATCAACTCCGAAGCTGTCCTGCGTATCGTATCCATGGAAGATCTAAGTTCTTTGGTATCTCTTCCGCTGCTCCAACCTGCAATATACCCAAAAGAATAATCAGAGGTATCTATACCAAAATGCTGACATACTGTATAAGCTATGCTCTCAGCTTCCACTTCTTTGGTATTGCGGTCTTTTTTCATCTGCTCATCCTGCTCCACTTCCTTGCTATGCAGCTTGGAGTGAGCCACCTCATGGATCATGGTCTTTAAGGTCTGGCCCTCGCTCATGTTTTCCTGCACCGCAATCCGCTTTGCTTCCCTGTCATAGTAGCCTTTGGAATCTCCGGCTATCTCCTCCAGTTCAATCGGTACTGGTGAAATGGCTTCTACTGCACGAATCATATCCTGATACCCTTCCACATCTGAAAGAAGCTCCTTTGCCGCAAGTTCCGGTATCGGCTTTCCGTCTGTCTGTGCCACATCAAAAACGGATACTGCCCGGAATGCCGGAATTGTTATCTCGACTTCCTCTTTCTGCGGATTTCCGTCCTTATCAAGCAACAACTCTTGTGTAACCGGATCAATCTTATCCCGTTCCTCTTTGATTTTATAGGGTGCCGGGGCAAGGATACGAATACCCTTTTCCCCCTTCTTAACGTGCCTGTCAAAATTCTTCTGCCAAGCCTTGAATCCGGCCACTAACGTAGCGTCAGGCTTTTGCATTGCGATTAACATGGTGTTGTTAAAGCTGTAATTATGAAATTTTGACATGGTATTCAGATAAGTCTTGTACTTCTCGCTTTCAAAAAGCTCCTTGATACCCTGCTCCAGCTTCTCTGTTATTTCCTGTACTTTCTGTTTTTCTGTTTTAGCGTCTGCCATAGTATTTCCTCCATCTGCTTATTTTTTTGCATGACAAAAGGCAGCCATTATTGACTGCCTTCGCATAACTACAATATTCACTTATAAACCTTTATCATTTCTGCCCGTATTCGTTTTGATTTCTGCAATGTACTCCTGTCTCCTTTCTGCACCTATCGCTGTAAATGTTTTTTTAGAAATAAAAAAGACAACTAAGCGTTTGGCAGACAAAGGTTTTGGGAAAGATGTTCTTACTACAATAAATACTAATTTTAGAAACATAGATCAGGTAGCTAAGGAACACGGACCTTTTGATTTTATTTTGGCGGATCTTGGGGTGTCATCAATGCAGATTGACAATCCGGAAAGAGGTTTTACTTATAAGTATGAAGGACCACTTGATTTAAGATTGAATCCGGAAAAAGGAATTTCGGCAGCAGAAAGACTTAGAGATATTTCTGTAGATGAGCTGGAAGGAATGTTTATTGAAAACTCAGATGAGCCATATGCATATGAAATTGCAAAAGCTATAGTTGCAAGAAATAGAACAAATAATAAGATTGAAACAACTACTGATTTAAAAAACGTAATTGAGAAAGCTTTATGTGTTGTGCCACAAAAAGAGAGAAAAGAAGCAGTAAAGAAAAGCTGTGCAAGAGTTTTTCAGGCATTAAGAATTGATGTAAACAATGAATTTGAAGTGTTGTATGATTTTCTTGAAAAACTTCCGGATGCTTTGGCAAGTGGCGGAAGAGTGGCAGTGCTTACATTTCATTCAGGAGAAGACCGTCTTGTAAAGAAATCATTTAAGGCTTTACAGAAGCAGGGAGTTTACAGTGAAGTTGCAAAAGATGTTATAAGACCAAGTGCAGAGGAATGCAACACTAATCCAAGAGCAAGGTCAACAAAGATGCGCTGGGCAAAGTGGAATGGTCGGTTTTGATGCTATCTTTAAGAATGCAAAGACAGCGGGAGTTCAATATCTTGTTGCTGA